>SMTZ1_10000004_pt1 | contig 137985 bp, 144 predicted proteins | sample DeeMarSWOR136_30_FD_25667 | JGI IMG/M metagenome (IMG submission 25667) | reverse complement strand
GGAATGCCTAATGCCTCACTGAAGACCTGTATGGTATCGCTGAGTCCCTTCCCACCAAAAATTCCTAAAACTTTTTGAGCACCATGGGCAAAGAAGATTACTCCCAGAGGTATTCTAATAGAAAGGACTGCGCCTTCCATATAAGGCAATAAGTACTTTTTCATCATATATCACTCCCCTTTTTTTAATTTCTAAAAGAATTTATCTTATTTATCATAAAAAAGAAAAACCCCTCTATTCTCGGGGTTTTTTCATATATGTCGAATTATTTTCTTATTTTTTTAAGGTTCACAGATTTCTTCAAATCAATCGTAAGATATTATGTCACCAATATCCTCATTCTTTGGCCTGCATTTAGGGCAAAACCTTATAATCTGGTCCCTGCGGTAATAAAAATCTGCATCCATATCATCCTGTCTTAACATCTCGAATGCATTAGGATTTATATAATATATCTCTCCGCACTTCTTGCATTTTGCCTCATTTTCTTCCATCTTCTCTCCCTTCAAAAAAACATCAATTAAAGAACTTTATAATATAAATATAATATGAATTTGACTTATCGACAAGGATCTTGTTTAAAAATAGAAGAGATAATCTATTGTAAACAATTACAAAACAAATCGCATCAGGTCTTCTGCTAAGACAATTTCTCCCTGATAGACCGATCTGCACTGATTAAGTATATCATGGCTATCACAAACAGGATAAAAATGGGTGAGAATAAGCTTTTTGCAATTTGATCTCTTGGCTATCTGGCCAGCTAAGGAAGGGGTAAGATGCCCGCTGACTCTCTTTTCATCTGGAAAGGAACATTCTAAAATGAGGATGTCTACATCTTTTGCAATTTTTATTAAGCTCTCGCAGTAATCAGTATCTCCAGAAAAGACAACAGACGATTGTTTTCCCTCTCCGTCTTCTGATTCAACACGATAGGCTACACTATTTTTGCTATGGAGGACAGGGGTACTCATAACTTTAAAGTTTTTGAAGGGTAATTCAGAATTTTCAATGGTCGATACTTCTTGTATGAAAATCTTATATGATAAGGAGGTAATCCATTTCCCATATAAAGAAATAAAACTGTTATAGAGTTCTTCAAAGCCTTCTGGACCGACAAGGACAAGGTCTTTATCTCGAAGCAATCCTGGGGTATTTTTCATTGCAAAGAGGAGGGGAATCAGATCTCCTGTATGATCAGGATGGAAATGAGTGTAAAACATAAAATCGATCTCTTGATATTCTAAACCAGCCTCCAATAATCTCCTCATTGTGCCTGAACCACTATCAAGCAATACAATATTATCCTCAATCTTTAAGGCTATACCAGGAGAACTTCTCCTTAAATACGGCACACATGTTCCCGAACCGAGGATATATAACTCCATGATTATTCCTGTTTTTTAAAAGAATGAGAACTGCTCTTTAAATACTCATCTGCTGCCAAGTAGCCAGCAGGATGCCCTGTATCAAATACACAACCTTCAACAATAACTCCCAAAAGACCTCTATCCTTTATCATCTCTTGAAAGGCAGGGACATCATCTAACTCACCACTAACCTTCTCCTTAATTTTATCTATGTATTCAAATAGCCTCGAAGTACATATATATCTGGCAATACCCCTTAGGGTCTCATTTTCATCCTGCAGGGAAAAGGTTCCTTCTCCTTTATCATGGAGCTTTGTTAATTCTAATACTCCTTCTTCTAGAAGATTAAATTCGATTCTCCCACAGTTACCAAAGAGATGGGCATTACTCTTATCAATCCTTGTGATTCCCAAAAGATCTTTTTTGTACCTTCTAAATTCATTGATGAGCTGTAAAGTTACAGGTACCTTACCAATGATTATATTATCAGGTATTAAGACGGCAAAAGGCTCGTCTTTTAAAAAGTCTTTTGCAAGGTAAAAGGCATCTGCAACACCTCTTGGTTCATCCTGATAAATAAAGATGAATTGAAGAGCTGAATAAGGTTCTTTTTTAAATTGATCTCGAAACCTCTCTAAAAGATAATCTCTCAAGATATTCTTTCTTTTATTGATGATGATAATGATATCTTGAATTCCTGAATAAATTGCCTCTTTTATTGAATATTCAATCATACATTTATTATTTATGGGAAGCATCTCTTTTGGAACCATGTCTGAAATTGAGAGCAGTCTTTTCCCCAACCCTGCAGCAGGTATAACGGCTTTTGTTATTTCTAAATCCTCATTCATAATCTTTAATTGCTTTTTTATAACCATTATTTTTATCTATGTGAATAAAATATTAGAAAACTATTCTTATTTCAAGCTGATTTTTTAATGCTATAAGTCATCTTTCTTATTTAATTTAAAAAACTCTACTACCTAATGATTGACAGAGGATAATGAATTTAGTAGTTTAGTAACAACTCATTTAATAAAAACTGGAGATGAAAGATGCATTGGACGACAGGTCTTTTAATCGGTCTCTTTGGTCTCTTTTTTATGGCAAGTACTGAAAATGTGCTTGGAGATTATATTGGTATAGCTATTGTTATATTTGGTGCTGCTTTGGCTATTAAATTAAAAAGGAAGCTTTAAGGAATTTTTTTATCATAAAAACTTATGACTCCTTTTTTAAAAAATCGGTTACGAGACTGTTGACTATTTCTGGTTTTTCCTCTTGAGGGGCATGTCCGCATTCAGGGATGATATGGAGGGTTGAGTGAGATATTTCTTGATGAAGCCGCTTTGCAAGGGCAAGCGGTATTATTCTATCCTCTTCTCCCCATATAATTAATGTCTTATGTTTGATGGTGGGGACCTGTTTTTCAATATCATCTATATCCAAAGGAATGAGTCCCTTTGCAAGAGCAACGAATGCTGACTTCGTTCCTTTTAGATTTAAAGGAGCACTATATCCATTTATAACCTCCTCAGTTATTAATCTGTTATCAAAATAGACCCTTGGAAGGACCTGCTGGATAATAGACTTTGAAGAAAAAAAATAAAAAGGAATCCTAAGCAGAGGGTTTTTTAACTTTCTTATATAGGATGGGAGATTTTGTTTATAGCAAGCAGGGGCCAATAATACAAGCTTAGATACCAGAGAAGGAAATTTTAAGGCCATAAGGAGAGATATTCCCCCTCCCAATGAATTCCCTATAAAGACAGCCTTTTTAATTTCTAAATAATTCATAAATTCTCTTATAAAGAGGGTCAACGCCATTGGTGAATAGTCAGAATTCTTGGGTTTGTCAGAATTACCATGTCCTTTGAGATCAAGAGCATAAATTGGGTTGTGGCGAGATAAAACATCAACGTTATTTCTCCACGAAAATATTGAGGCAAAGAGGCCATGGATGAGGATGATTGGGCAATTTTTTTTCTTGGATTCAGTATTATCCTGAAAGATATAAGAAACCTTTAAGGGGTTTCCTGACTCTTTATTCATTGAGTCTGATATATCAATATACCTTTTTTTATAATCTTTCATCTTGATTTTAAGAATCATTAAGTATTAATATTACAGTTTAAAAAATGATTATGTCAAGAATAAGGGGCTACTGAGAATGAGAAAAGGAGGTAATAATGGAAAGAACGCTGGCTATTATAAAACCGGATGCAGTATCGCGAAATCTCACAGGAAAGATTTTATCCATTATCGAAGCGAATGAATTTAAGATAAAGGCTATGAAAATGTGCTCCTTGACAAAAAGGGAGGCAGAAGGATTTTATTATGTCCACAAGGAAAAACCATTCTTTGAAGGCTTAACAAATTTTATGTCATCAGGTCCGATCGTTGTCCTTCTATTGGAACGGGAAGGAGCTATAGAAAAGTTAAGGGAGATTATGGGGGCAACCGATCCAAAAAAGGCTGATATATGTACGATAAGAAGAGAATATGGTCTTGATGTCGAGAAAAATTCCATTCATGGCTCTGATTCAAAAGAATCGGCAGATTTTGAAATCTCCTATTTTTTTAGTGATTTAGAGATACTAAAGTGATGAAGGGGCGTTAAAATCGGGTTTTTGATTTCTTTTTATCTCTATATCTTTCTATGGCAAGCTCAATAAGCCTGTCTATGAGTTTCTTATAGGATAGCCCCGAGGCCTCCCAGAGTTTTGGATAACAACTCAATTGAGTAAATCCAGGAATCGTATTGACCTCACTGACATAGAGCTTATTCTTTGTTTTTTCCAAAAAGAAATCGACTCTTGCCATGCCTGCACAGTCTATTGCCTTATAAGCCTCTATGGATAATCTTCTTACCTTTTCTGAGACCCTTTTGGGAAGAGGTGCAGGTATAACGATATCAGTCATCCCATCAGTATATTTAGCCTCATAATCATAAAACTCCTTTTTAGGAATAATTTCTGCAACGACAGAGGCTATAGGATCGTCATTTCCCAATACACTACACTCGACTTCTCTGCAGAATATTCCTTTTTCAACGATAATCTTTCTGTCATACAAAAAGGCCGACTTTAATGCCTCTTTTAATTCCTTCCTGTTTGTAGCCTTTGAGATGCCAACACTCGAACCAAGATTCGTTGGCTTGATAAAGGATGGATAGCCTATTTTATCTTCAATTACTTTAATGGCATTCCTCTCGTCTTTTTTCCAATCGACCCTTTTTATTATTGTAAAATCAGGTGTTGGAAGTCCCTTTTGCTTGAAGAGAGACTTCATAATCCCTTTATCCATGCCTATAGCTGAAGCCATAACCCCTGCTCCTACATAAGGAATATCCGCCATTTCAAGAAGACCCTGAATCGTCCCATCCTCTCCATAGGTGCCGTGCAAAACGGGAAATACAACATCGATTTTTAATTCCTTTTTCAAAATTTCTTTTTGACTTTTAAGAATAAAAATTCTTTTTTCACGAGGATTAAGAGAGAGAAGGGCAGTCGCGTTATTGACCCTTTTTCTTTTTGATTTAAGAATCGCCATGGGGTCTTGAGACACAATCCATTTGCCATCAAGAGATATGCCTATGGGGATAATTTCATATTTTTTTCTGTCCATTGCATCCATAACAGATGCAGCAGAAATCAAGGATATCTGATGCTCACCTGATCTCCCTCCAAAGAGGACAGCTACCTTTAGCTTTTTTTTCATTATTAAAGCAGTCTTATATATTGAAAAAGATAAGCTTAGGTTTATTTAACATAGAGAGAGGGAATCGTCAATAGATATTGCTTTTTCAAGCTAAATAATTTTTTATAAACATATCAATACAATAAATCTTGCTATTTTAAATAAATTTTACTATCTTAAAAAAACTTTCAGAGGATGCTTATATGGTCTATGGCATAGGTATTGATATTGTTAAAGTTGAAAGGATAAAAAAGGCCATTCTCAAAAACGGCCAGAGATTTGTAAAGAGGATTTTTACAGAAAAAGAAATCTCATATTGTGAGAAGCGAAAAAGCATGTATCAACATTATGCCGCAAGGTTTGCTGCAAAGGAGGCGGTTTTTAAGGCAATGGGAACAGGCTGGCGCAAGGGAGTTTCATGGAATGAGATTGAAGTAGAAAATGATTCCTCTGGAAAACCTCATATCAATATCTATGGAAAGACAAAAGAGATCGCTGAAAGGATCGGGGGTAAGAGGTTTCTTGTAACGATAACCCATAGTGATGAATATGCGATTTCAAAGGTTATTTTGACAGATTAAAGTTTTAAACAATAATACTTTTTTAGCACTTTAGGTCTTGACAAAATTTCAAAAGGTACTATTTTTATTAATACGAATTTTTCTCCGAAAGGGCAAACTATTCCGAAAGGATAGGACGCAAAGCCACTGGCCCAGCAAAGGGCAGCAGGGTTGCCAAGAGAGATAATAGAGATAAAAAAGCCTATTCTTTGAGGAGGATAGGCTTTTTTTGTTGGATATGTGTATCGCTAAAGGATATTTTCTATGCCTCTATATAGTTCGGCTATATCAGGTATAAATGCAGCTATAGATAGATATAATGTTTCCGCGAACAACAGAGCAAACATATCAACCAGTGGCTTTAAGAAAAGCAGAGCTCTTTTGGCCACATCTCCGTCTAATAGTGGGGTCATAACCGCTTCGATCCAGCGGATGCATAGCCAGGGAAGCCTCATTCTCACCAACCACTCTTTGGATATAGCCATTGATGGCAAGGGCTTCTTTCAAATATCATTGGACAATAATGGAAAAGCCTATACCAGAGATGGAACTTTCCAACTAGATAATCAAGGAAGAATCGTAACCACCAGGGGTAAGCCCCTCTATCCCGAAATCACTGTGCCGGCCAATGTAGAAAAAATAAGCATGGATACATCAGGAAACATAAGGGCTCTTATCAATGGAAACTGGCAGGATCTCGGTCAGGTTGAATTAGCATATTTTCAAAATCCAGGGGGACTAACCTCAATAGGAAACAATCTCTTCGTAGAGAGCACTGATTCTGGATTGCCTCTAACAGGTCTCCCGGATAGGGGGGGTTTTGGTAAAATCATTCAAGGAAGTCTAGAGTCATCAAATGTAAATCTGGCAGAAGAGGCTGTAAGTGATGTTATTACAAAAACCATGGTTGGAGCGAATATAGCTGCATTAAAAACAGAGGATGAGATGTTAGGAGCCTTGATCGATTTATTTGTCTAGCCTAAATTCCACTCACCTGTAAATATCTCTCTGGCTTCACCCTTCATATAGACGCTATTATCCTCTTTCCATTCAATCTCAAGGTCTCCACCTTTTAGATGGGTCAACAAAATTCTTTCGGTCTTATGATTTAATACGCCAGCAACGGTTACAGCCGAAGCCCCTGTTCCGCATGCCAGAGTCTCTCCAGAACCCCTTTCCCATGTTCTTATCTCCACCTCTTTCAAATTAACCATTTGGACAAACTCCACATTTGTTCTATTAGGAAATAGAGTACTGGTCTCAATGAGAGGCCCGTATTTTTCAACAGGAAAAGAGCGAACATCATCTACATATATCACACAATGGGGGTTACCCATAGATACGCAAGTAATATTAAAGGTTTTATCGTCCACTTTAAGTTCTTCGTTTATCACTCTTTTTTCCTGTCCTTTCATGGGTATATCTCCCCTCTCAAGCTTAGGGCAGCCCATATTCACTCTTACCTTGTCTACCTTGCCATCCCCTATGTATAAATCCAATGTTTTTATTCCTGAAAGGGTCTCTATTGTTATCTTCTCTTTATTTGTCATTCTATGATCGTAAACGTACTTACCAAGACATCTGATTCCATTACCACACATCTCGGCCTCACTACCGTCAGCATTAAATATCCTCATCTTAAAATCGGCTTTATCTGAAGGCATAATAAGGATCAGACCGTCTGAACCAACACCAAAATTCTTATCACTTATTTCTCGGGCCAAATCAGATGGGTTTTTTATCTCTTCATTAAAGCAGTTAATATAGATGTAGCTATTTCCAATCCCATGCATCTTGGTAAATCTCATTTTTTTTCTTTCCTGGTCTCCTGATTTTTAAAATTACTTATTTAACTATATATAAAAATCTCTATATTAGCAAATCATCTCACTCTATCTTAAATAAAAAGTTATATAAAAAGAGTGAAAAATGCAAGGAGCAAATTCTAGAAATGTCCTCGCAGGTAACCTTATCCGGCAATGCAAGAGTTTTGTATTGACACTAAAAATTCAAGAGGGTATATTCTTTCATTACTTAAAGGGAAGCGTCTAGGTGCCGGTGTGCCTCCTGGACTTCAAATCCAGTGGCAGGCTCTGATAAAGTCTGTGATGGGTTCGACTCCCATACGCTTCCGCCAACAAAATAAATAAGTTCCCGCGAACTGATTTTTCTTTTCCTCTCTGCCAGTTTTTTATTTCAAAAATGTGCTCAAATTTTGACCATCACAAATAAACCCTATCCAAATCTACTCAAATCTATCCTATAGACTTTTTTCTAGAATCACTAAAGTTTTTAAGTAAGATTACCGATAAGATAAAAAATTTTGAAATGTAGAGGTTATTTATCAATGAAAACAATAGCAAAGAAAGAGAGACGTCGATCACCAAGAATAGTTTTGCACTCTGCTGTTATGGATGTATATGATACCGATATTAAACTTCAAACAAAACATAGAGGAAGAATCTGTGACGTTTCTACTTTAGGAGTAAAATTTATTTCTAACAAGCCCTATGCTAAAGAATCGACGATTTATGTTGGTCTTTTGTTACCGAATTATAATTCTTTGATAAATATCTCTGGAAAAGTAGTCCGGTGTGAACAGGAAAGAGGTGAAGAGTACAATATTTCTGTAGAATTTAAGGAAGATCACTATCAACAGTCTTTAGTATTAGAATATATAAGAATTATGAAGTTGTGGGATAATCAATGGACGGGTCCCAGATAGTTTTCCTCTCTAAATTGATAAACTTAAATTTTTCTTCTTTCTCTTTTATTTTTATTAATCTTTAAATGATATTTTTGAAATGAAAAAGAGAGATCAAAAAGATAGGCGTCAAGCACCAAGAACAGCTTTGAACAAAGCCCTTGTTGATTTATTTTCACAGAAGATGCTAAATCAAAAAGGACAGAGAGGAAAAATCTGTGATATCTCTCATTTAGGAATAAAATTTAGTTCTGACAAACCCTATATTAAGGGTTCGATAATTCATTTGGGTCTTTTACTGCCAAACTTTATTCCCATAAGCGATATTACTGGTAAAGTCGTACGCTGTGAACAGAAAGATAATGTTGAATGCTATACTGCTGTGGAATATAAAGGAGATTATTACTTACGGTCTCTGATAGAAGCATACATAAAAGCGATGAAATCGTGGAACTCACTTTAAATCAAGACTTCTCTTTTCACCCTTCCCTTAATATCCCTATTAGTTATTTAAATACAAAAACTTTTTTATTTTCTGGCTTAATCTCCTTTATAAGTTCTTTTTCAAGTCTTTCTCTACTACTTTTCTTTACTCTTTTTTGTCTATTTTTAAGTTAACTTTTCCCTTTTTTAGATTTCTGTACCTTTATGTGTTATCTTACGCCAGATATCAATATCACCACATGCTGAACACTTCGGGAAGTATTCTCCTTTCTTTAATGATACGGTTATCTTCTTTCCTAAACTTTCATCACATACATCACATTCATATGTTCCGCTTTCAAGAACCCTGTCCCCTGTTTGATAAATTTTTTCTTCCATTTTTAACTCCTTTCAGAATATTTAATTTCTTATCTTTAATCTTAATAATAATAGGCCTTTTTAAAACTACAAATTTGATATCTCATAAAATTTACCCTTTTTGCATTTCAAATCCATTTGGATATTTTTAATTTTTAACTAAAGAATTTTTCTTAAAAACCGATAAAGAAACAGAGATAATAATTAATTTAATTACACAGAAGATATCACAAAATAATAACCCTCGCTGCATAAAATACATATGGAAAAAACAGCAACAGTCGAAAAAAAAGAGGCTGAAGAAAAACTTCTTCAATTAGTCACGTTTTGTTTAGATAATGAGGAATTTGCCATAGATATATTGAAGGTGCAGGAGATAAACAGAATGATGGAGATTACTAAAGTTCCCAAATCTCCAGATTTTGTAGAGGGTGTTATCAATCTGAGGGGCAAGGTTATTCCTATCGTAGATTTAAGAAAGAGGTTTGGCTTAGAAATCGCAGAGTATACTAAAAAAACCCGTATAGTAGTAGTGGATATTGAGGGAAAGATTGTAGGCTTGATTGTTGATTCAGTATCTGAGGTATTACGCCTTCCTTCAGATACCATAGAACCGCCTCCATTTATGGTGACAGATATAAATTCTGAGTATATACAGGGAGTAGGAAAACTCGAGGATAGATTGTTGATATTGCTAAACCTCAATAATCTCTTTTCAAAAAGAGAAAGTAATGAATTAAAGACCTTTTAATTTTTTAATTTAAAATTCAGAGAGGAATGTATCATGAAAAAAATAGCTCTCAGTCTTATAAAAAATATTAGTATAAGATACAAGCTGATCGTAACTACTCTCATATTAATCCTTATCCCTTTGTTAATTTCCTCTTATGATGCCATCTCCACGTCCGATAGAAATGTAAAAAAGATTATAACCTCAAAGCTTGATTCTGACCTTAAGGTTGCTTGGCAGATTTATAACCAGGAGTTAATGAATAATAAAATAATTGCGGAAAACCTCTCCCATAATAATAATCTTATAAATTTTGTCATGGCAACCCAAAGCGAACTTTTAAATCAGTGGTTAAAGGCTCAGAAGAATGTGACAACGTTAAATATTCTTACCGCCTTAGATACAAAGGGTGTGGTTGTTGGATCAGCAAACAATCCCGGTCTTGTGGGGAGTAAAATATATCAGGGCAGTCTTATCAATGAAGCCATCAGCGGTAAGGCGGTAAACTCTACAGAGATCATTCCTTACAATATTATTAAAAATGAGTTATTAGAGAATAATGTCAATATAAATGGCTTTCAATCAAACAATGCTATGGCCCAATTCTCCGTAATTCCTCTCATCGATATGTATAATAATCAGATGGGGATTCTTGTTGCTGGAAGCCTCATCAATAATAATTTTTCAATCGTTGATAAGATTAAAGATACAGTAGGGGGAACAGCCACCATATTTCAAGGTGATAACAGAATATCAACAAATGTTAAGGATAAGTCTGACAATCGAGCTATCGGTACCAAGATGTCAAAGACGGTTTTTGACAAGGTATTATTTGAAGGCTCGAGTTTCAGGGGCAGGGCATTTGTGCTAACAGATTGGTATCTTGGTGCCTATGATCCGATAAAAAATAACGATGGCAAAAACATAGGTGCCTTGTACGTAGGGGTGGAAGAAAAGCCTTTTAATAAGATACAAAAAAGTTTTAGAAATCGAGTGATGTTGCTTGTATTATTTTTTATAGCTCTTGGCGCCATTATTGTCTATTTCAGTACAGGTTTCATTATTAAACCCATTGAAAAGGTAAGCCATAGGCTTAAAGACATTGCTGAAGGAGAAGGGGATTTAACCAAAAGCTTAGAGGTTACATCTAATGATGAAATAGGAGAATTAGCCAAGTGGTTTAATGTCTTTGTGGCAAAGCTTCACAGTATCATTCACAAGGTATCTAACTCTACAAATCAATTAGCCTCAGCGGCAGAACAGTTATCTGCGTCCTCTGCCCAAATTTCTTCTGGGGCGGAGAAACAGACATCCCAGACAGAACATATCGCAACCTCTATGGAGGAGATGAGCGCCACGATCATAGACATAGCTAAGAATGCCAATGAAGCAGCAGAAGCTGCAAAGGGTGCAGATGAAAAGGCAAATAAAGGGGGAGAAATCGTTAAAAATACGGTAGAGGGCATGAATAGAATAGCCGAAGCTGTCAAAGAATCAGCACATACTATGCAAGCCTTAAAAAGCAGCTCAGAGCAGATAGGAGAAATCATAGGTGTCATTGATGATATCGCTGACCAGACGAATCTTTTGGCTCTGAATGCAGCGATTGAGGCAGCCCGTGCTGGAGAACAGGGAAGGGGCTTTGCTGTTGTGGCAGATGAAGTAAGAAAGCTAGCAGAAAGAACAACCAAGGCCACCAAAGAAATCGCAGAGATGATAAAGAGTATCCAGTCAGATACCAGCGGTGCTGTGAGTTCCATGGAAGCGGGGAGCAAGGAGGTAGAGAAAGGGGTTGCATTAGCCAATGAAGCAGGAGAGGCGTTGAAACAGATTGTAGAAGAGGTTCTGAAAGTAACAGATATGGTTCAGCAGATAGCCACATCTACAGAGGAGCAGTCTGCTGCTACTGAAGAAGTATCTTCTAATATAGAATCTGTTTCTACGGTTGCCAAAGAGACCTCCTCAGGTATGGAACAATCTACTAATGCCATACAAGAGTTGAGCCAACTCGCTACTGGTCTTAAGAATATTGTTGGACAGTTTAAGTTGAAAGTTGAAGAAGAAGTAAACGTTAAAGAGGAATAAGTTTAGACAAAGAAGAGGTTGCCTTCAGATTAAAAATCTTGCTTGCTCATTAAAAATTTATTTTACCAAAGAATAGGTGAGTTGAAGGCCTATGATACTCTTCGCATCAATAATTTCTCCTTTTTTAATCATATCTAATGCTTCTTTTATAGGTCTTTCTGATATTTCTATTATCTCATCAAAATCAGGATTTTTGGGACAACGCTTAAGTCCTGTTGCAAGAAATATATGAATACGCTCATCACTAAATCCAGGTGTAGTCCATATTGTGGTTAATTTTTTAAAATTTATTGCATGATAACCCACTTCTTCCCCTAACTCCCTCTCAGCGCATAAAAGAGGATCTTCATTATTATTTAACTTACCTGCTGGAATCTCCCAAATATGCCCTCCTGTTATATACCTGTATTGTTTGATCATAACGACTCTCCCATCTTCATGCATGGGAACAATAGCTGATGCCCCAGGATGGCGTACTATCTCTATTTTACACTCTCTTTCATTAGGCAAGATGACATCTTCAACATCTAAATCTATCATAACCCCCTTATAGATATTTTTGATTCCCTTTTTATAGCTTTCCATATTATTCAATATCTCCTTTAAGACAGTTTCACCTGTTTGATAGGATTCTTGCTCTTTTATACGAGTTTCTCTAGAGGAGAGAATAACTCTTTTTTGTTTATGAATCTTTGTTGAGGACCCTCAACACAATCCCTTTTCACGGACAATATCTCAATATAGAGGTTGCTAAAAAGAAAAGTCCTAACCATCCCCAAGAAGTTTTTGGACCAACAAAGACAATCATGATAAGCAGAACTCCGAGGATGATTCTAAGAATGGCTTCAGTCTTATCAACATTTCTTTTCATTATCTCTCCAATCAAAGCACGATTTCAAATTCTGTCATCCTTTTATCGACAACGTCTAGTAAAGTAAAAAAGAGTTTTCCCATCATTCTTTCATCTTTATCCATAGAAAAAAACAGATATCCATGGGTTTGATGTCTAGGAGAAATCGTCATACTTTTTAAGCTCTCTTCTATCAGATCCTTTTTAAGCCTTGCCGCCTTTCGATATTTATTGCTAAAGGCTCTGGCTCTTATGAAATCCAAACCAAAAGGCAATCTTTTCTCTTCGCTTTCCCGAAATCCAGTCAGTCTTTCTATTAAGTCAGAGTCAGATATTGGAAATTGTTTTTCTCCTTTATTATTAACCAGAAATATTTGGAGAGTATCCAGAAAATGAGATCGATTACCTTTATTTGATATGACAACGTATATTGGCAATATTTTTTTTGATACCATATCTTGATTATTAAAGACTGCTTTTATCCTATGGGGTTCAATAATGGGGTCAATCCCCACCATAAGACCATTTTTTATCTGGTGCCTTGTATAAGAATCTGCTGATTTAATGTCTTTAGATTGAGAATTGATTTGATGAGCAGAACACCCTGCTATAAAAAATATGAATAAAAATAATATTAATTTAATCTTTGTCATCTTTTTCGATGTTATATTTTTTATATTAAAGAGTTAAAGGAGAGGTATCCCAAATATAAGCCTCTAACTCAATATCCTTTTTTCTTAACCTCTCTTATAAGGTAAGCTGGCTCTCTGCCATTATAATAGGAAGGACTGTTTAAGGCCCTATCTAATTTAAAGATATCCTCTAAATTATACTTCATCTCACCTTTAAGGAAATCTTTGATTATCTCTGCCTTCTCCTTCGTTCCCAGATCCATATCATCTACTTCTATAAGCGTCTCCCATATTTTTTTAATGTCCGATTCTTTAAATCCCAAAATGTGCCCCCTATTGCTTACTTTCCCCCTTTGTTTCTGAACCCTTTATTATCTTGCTTAAGGATTCTGTAAGATTTTCAATAAAGGACATGGTTTTTTCTGAAACCAAAATCTTTTTATTCAGCTCTTCTATCTCCTTTGAGAGTGTTGCCACATCTTGTTCTAAGGCAACCACTTTCCCAGAAAGTTGTTTTGTGCGAGAATATCCTAAAAAAGTAAAGACCAAAGCTATCACAACCCCTGCAATAATCAACTTATCCTTCATTTTCTCTCTCCCTTTTTTGGTTTTAGATATTTAATTATGGAATATAACCCAACATAATGAGAATAGTGACAGTAAGGGCACTTGTTCAAGCCTTTAAAAATCCTACCACAATTGATACAAATTTGTACACTATTTTTACAGATGGCACATTGTCTAAACTTAACCTTTGAGTAATTAAAGGACAAGCCTAAAAGGACATGCGCAGATATATATTCTAATACTTGAGGAAAGTTTATATCAATAAAATATGAATTCTTTTTGCACTTTATACATATCCCGATCTCTGCTCCACAGTGAATACAGACAGGAGTATTTTCAAAAACCTGGTTATGACACTTAGGACATTGCATATCATTCCTTATCTATTATAAATAAACTGCTTTCCCTTCCCTTGCTGACCTGTAACAGCCATCAGCTATTTCTATTGTTTTTAAACCATCGTAGCCTGTAATCGGTGGATTTCTGTCATTAACTATTGAATCACAAAAATCTTCCAGTATTTTTTTGATGGTTGGTATGTCCCCTGAGGTAGGAATGGGTATCATTTCATTGCCTTTTATCTTAGCGAGAGAATAATGGACAAAATCCCCTATTAACTGGCCATTTTCCCCAACAAGTTCAATCCTTCCCGACCTGCTATCTGTGTATCTACAAGAATCAATCACACATTTTATTCCTTTATTTAAATTAAAGGCAGCGACAAAGGAATCTTCAAGCTCAGGATTAAAGATATTCGCAGTCTCACAATACACCCTCTTGACCTCGTCCCCTGTAATCCAACGAATAAAATCAAAAATATGCACCCCAAGATGTAATACATTACCACCGCCAGCAACCTTAACCTCTCTTTGCCACTCTCTATCTAAAGATTCATATCTTTGGCTTACACTAATTGTATGGATAGATCCGATTTCTTCTTTTCTCTTTTTAATCTCACTAATCACAGGATTATAGCGAAGGGTTTGGGCTACCATAAGCTTAATTGTTTCCCTCTCTGCCTCTTCTATGATTGTTTTTGCATCTTTAAGATTTGTGGCAAACGGTTTCTCTATGAGGATATGTTTTTTTGCTTTTATTGATTCTATAGAGATATCAACGTTCATATTTGGAGTTGTTACTATGATAACAGCCTCTATGTCTTTGTCTTTTAGAAGTTCTCTATATTGATTATAAAACTTAATGTCCTTTTCTTTTGCAAAGGCTTTTCCTTGTGCTTCTTTTCTTCTGCATATCGCTACGAGTCTTCCATTTTTAGTATCTTTTAAAATATGGTTTGCGTATCTGATTCCATGCCTTCCAAGACCAATGAGCCCTAAATTTACCTTTCTCATTAAAATCCCCTATGTAAACCAGCCTTTTTTGCAATATCAATCGCTTCATAATACTCATCAGGAGTAATTCTTCTTGCCAGCTCCTGGTATTCACCAGCCTTATAACAGGGGCGATACTGATCCATAATATTTACATAGGTATTCTTTGATATCTCTTTGGCGATAAACTCCAGGATTCTCTTTATGCCTGTAAGCCCATTTGGCATAATCAGATGACGGACCAAAAGTCCTCTCTGCGCCACGCCCCTTTCATCTATGATGAGGTCTCCAACCTGTCTTTGCATCTCCTTTAATGACTCTTTCAATATCTCAAAATAATCTGGGGCATGGGAATATTTTGCGGAGACATCCTTGTCGCTGTACTTTGCATCAGGCATATAGATATCAATAATACCATCCAAAAGCCTCAATATCTCTAAAGAATCATATCCGCCACAGTTATATACGAGAGGAATCTTAAGGCCCCTCTCAATGGCCTCAGGAAGCGCAGCTATTATCTGAGAAATATAGTGGGTTGGAGTTACAAAGTTTATATTATGACAGCCTCGGGATTGTAGGTATATCATATGTTCGGCTAAATCGCGGATGGATATTTTCTGTCCCTGTCCTTGATGGCTGATATCGTAGTTCTGACAGAAGACGCAGAGAAGGTTGCAATGAGTCAGAAATATTGTTCCTGAGCCATTCATGCCGACCAGTGGCGGCTCCTCACCAAAATGGGGAAAGACGCTCGATACAACCAAATCCTTTCCAGCACCGCAATAACCCTCTTCTCCCTCAAGGCGATTAACTCGGCACTTTCTGGGACAAAGAGTACATGATCCCAAAAGGCCAAAAAGTTGTTCTTTTCTCCTTTTGAGCCCCCCCTTTTTGTGAAGGTTTATATATGGTGGTTCATAGGGCATGGTTCTCTTTTGCTAAAACTGTCTCTTGGCAAGTCATATTTATTGCTTTGCCTGGTTAAGAAGCCCGCCGGCAAGAAGAATCTGCCGTCGCCTTCCCGAGATATCGAGAATGGTCTTGATCTCCTGCCCGTCCACAAATACGGTGATCTCCTCCTGTCCTTCCTCAATGGCCTTTCTAATACCCGGTATCTTAATCGTGTCACCCTGATTAATCCTGTCGTAATCGGCCGGATCTTTGAACATCAAGGGGATAATGCCAAAATTGACCAAGTTCGACTTGTGGATGCGGGCAAAGCTCTTGGCGATCTTGACCCGGACGCCCAGATATCTCGGCGCTAGGGCGGCATGCTCCCGCGATGAGCCCTGTCCGTAGTTCTCGCCGCCGATGACAACGCCGCTCTTCTTCTCCTTTGCCCTTTCTGTAAACTTATCATCGATCACATCGAAAACGAACTCGCTGATTGCAGGGATGTTGCTTCGAAGCGGTAGAACCTTGTTCCCACCAGGGAGGATGATGTCGGTACTGATATCGTCCCCAACCTTTATCAATACCTCTTCTTCAAGGTCGTCCTCCAGTTTATCAAAAATAGGAAACGGTTTGATGTTAGGGCCTCGAAGAATCTCCACCTCCTCAGGCTTTTCTGCAGGAGGAATAAACCATTTTGAATTGAAGGAAAACTTCTCTGGGTATTCAACTTTAGGATAATTGTCCATGGTTCTCGGATCGGTAATCTTACCGGTAAGGGCTGATGCCGCGGCGGTTTCCGGCGAGCAGAGGTACACTGCATCGTCCTTTGTTCCGCTTCTCCCCTTAAAGTTTCTCGGGAAGGTTCTTAGGGAATTCGTCCCTGTGGCAGGTGCCTGTCCCATTCCAATGCAACCGAGACAGCCCGACTCATGTATTCGTGCACCGGCACTCACAAGGGAGATCAGCCCACCCATGGCCGTAACATTTTCCAATGTCTGGCGGCTTCCAGGGTTGATCTCAAAGCTCACAGCCGGGTGTTTGATTTTTCCCTTTACGGTTTCGGCCGTTATCATAATATCACGGTAATCGCCATTGCAGGAAGAGCCAACAATGACCTGAGAGATTTCAACATTTTTTAAATCTTTAGCTGGCTTTACATTATCTGGATTATAAGGACAGGCTACAAGGGGTTCTATCTTACTTAGGTCTAACTCGGTAACCTCGTCAAACTCTGCATTGGGATCGGTCTTAATCTCCTTCCATACCTCTTCCCTGCTATTGAGTCTCAGATAGTCTTTCGTTACCTCATCTGATGGAAAAAGAGCGGCTGTTCCGCCGATATCGACACCCATATTGGCAATGGTTCCGCGGGCACTCATATCGAGTTTCTTCACGCCTGGCCCATAAAACTCCATGATCTTGCCCAGACTGCCCATTACCGTGTATTGCTTGAGAAGCTCAAGAATGACGTCCTTTCCAGAGACCCAAGGCTGAAGTTCTCCCTCCAGATAGATGCCCCAGATTTTCGGGGTATATATATAGTAAGGCTTTCCAGCCATGGCCATGGCAACCTCCATTCCGCCCGAGCCCATGGCAAGCATGGCGAGGCTTCCGCCTGTGGTGGTGTGGCTGTCAGAACCGATAAGGGTTTTCCCCGGGGTGCCAAACCTCTCCCTGTGCACGTGGTGGCAGATGCCGTTTCCCGGAGGAGAAAGAATCACCCCGTATTTTGATGACATCGACTGGAGAAAGCGGTGGTCGTCTGCGTTCTTAAAATCGGTCTGGATAATGTTGTGGTCGATATAACTCACAGAAAGCTCTGTCTTGACGCGTGGAATGCCCATTGATTCAAATTCCAGATAGACCATGGTCCCGGTCGCGTCCTGTGTCAGGGTCTGGTCAATGCGAAGGCCAATCTCTTTTCCTGGTTCGAGTTTTCCTTCTAAGAGATGTTCCTCGATAATCTTTTCTGCGATTGTTCCCTTCATTGGAAACCCCCTCATTACTGTTTTAAGTTATTTATGACTAAGTCTATCTTCTGATATCTGCTCTGTCAAGAACTAAGGTTTATCAAATAAAACATAATAAAATGATTTATCCGCTCACAACCATTAGGGATTTATGAGGTTTAGAGAATTATTTGTGCATTAAAAAATCAAGCCCTTAGAAAATAGTTTCCAAAGGGCTCAATATTTATGAATGAAATGTTCAAACAATAAGGGAAGGTGTATGGAGGATGAAATTATTCGAAAATGAAAATTCTCTCTTCTATAAAATTATCCTTTTATGGAACCTTAAATTCAAAGTCTCTTGGCTTAATTGTCAAAACAGGGCAAGGTGCTTTCCTAACCACCTTTTCTGCAACGCTTCCCATTAAAGCATGAGAAATCCCTGTTCTCCCGTGGGTTCCCATGACTATCAGATCTGCCTCCTTTTCTCTCGCAGCTATAATGATCTCTACAAAGGGTTTGCCTTTTCTTATAAATTTCTCTATCTTAAGTCCCTTATAATCCTTTGTATTCTTCTTAATAAACTCCTCTGTTTCCTTTGCTTTTTCTTTAACAATATTCTCTTCTAAATCTTCCACAGGAGACCTACGAGGATTTGACTCATACCTATAGCCCTGCTCCAGGTAGCTCATATCTACCACATAAACAGCATAAATTGTTGACCCGTATTTTTCTCCTAAACTGATCGCATATTGGAACGCTTCTCTTGAATTTTCTGAATTATCTGTTGGTAACAATATCTTTTTAATTAAAGTAGACATTTTAAACTCCTTTTTTTCTTTATCTTTATAGAAAATTACTTCACCATAAGATTGTAGAGTCAGGCTATCAAAAAACCAAATATGAAACCATCAATAAAGCCCCAGATGATACCAATAAGACAACCCAGTATAGATGGTTCATATCCTATATAAACAGATGAAATGACCTCTAAAAGTTTGGTCCCCCAATTAAACCCTGCCACCATCATTGTAAGTATGATAAGAGAAACTGCCCAAATGATACCAAAGGCTAAACCTGCTTTTAATGCATCTAGTTTCATATAAACCTCCTTAAAACTTTGACAAATATCTAAATCGGAAATGCCTGCAATATTCTAAGATAACTTCTTTTAAGGACAAACTCTCTGATGCATGAATATAGAGACCGAACTTATTGCAGTATTCACATCTGTACCAAAAAAGATCCTCATCTCTCATGCCATCAGCTAAAAGTCTTTTCTGTTCTTTAGCACAATGCTTACATTTTATTGTTCTACTTAACTCCATTATAATTAATCATTTATATTGGAAAATTTTTAAAAATTTTTTGAAGATGATATCTAAAAGTAAATTCTGAAGATTTTAAATAAAGGGGAAAAGAGGTTCTGATGGAGATCAAAATTCGGATCCTAAAAAATATAATTATCTAAACAAAGGATATAAATCTCAATCCTGGTTTAGACCCAAGAATCACTACTCATTTTAATATTTGTTTTTTAGATATCTTTAATTATCAATATATGAAGAATATTTTTACTGTCAATAGTGAAATGCAAAATATTCTAAAGTAAAATTATACAATTACTTATAAAAATATAAATTGAATGTTTAGGTATTGAAAAAGTTCAATAAATGCTCATAAAAGCAAAATAACAGGATTGTAGAAGCCTTGTTTCTCTTCATAGGAATTTTATTTCACAAAAACTTCTTTTATACTAAAAAAGGATATATTGTGATAGGATAAGAATTGAAATTTTAATTCTGTTTCGTTTTATTAAGGTAATTTTGCATAATTTTTTTGTATGTGCTAGCATTTTAAGAAAGTCAAATCATAATCAAAAAACGTCTTTTAGCAAAAGCGCTTCGTATTTAAATAAGTATATTCAATTGGGAAATTGGTGTTATAATATAAGACTTTTTAACAAGCTACATTAATCAATAATTAAATTCTATTCAAATCATGAAGTGGGAAAATAAACTCAAGGAAAATATCTGTTCTATTGAAGAATTAAAAAAGTATATTAAATTGACAAAGAATGAAGAAAAAAAACTACAGAGGGTAACCGAAATCTACCCTATTAATATTACCAAGTATTATTTATCTTTAATCAATAAAAATGATAAAAAAGATCCATTAAGAAAATTGATTGTTCCTTCTGAAAAAGAATTAGACATTTCAGGAATTTATGACACTAGCGAAGAAAAGGGAAACACAAAAATTGCTGGGCTTCAGCATCAATACAAACAAACAGCTCTCATTTTGTCCACAAATTGGTGTTCAGCCTATTGTAGGTTCTGCTTTAGAAAAAGATTACTGACTTTTCCAAATAAAGAGATCGCATGGGAATTTAATGATGGAATAGAATATATTAAAAATCATAAAGAAATTAATAATGTACTTATTAGCGGCGGAGACCCTCTTATATTGCCGAATAAAATAATAGAGACTTTTCTAAAAAAACTCTCGGCAATAAAACATCTCAATTTTATCCGTTTTGGTTCCAGAATCCCAGCAGTCTTTCCAGACAGGATTTTAGACGATAAATCATTACTTGAGCTTTTAAAGAAATTCTCGTTAAAAGAAAAAAAGATATATATTGTTTTGCATTTTAACCATCCAAGAGAAATTACTCAAAAATCAATCAATGCAGTGGACAAACTCATTAAGTCTCATGTCATCATTAAAAATCAGACCGTATTGCTTAAAGGAATCAATGACGATCCAGATACCCTAGCAGGGTTATTAAATAAATTGGTTGGCATTGGTATCAACCCTTATTATGTTTTTCAGTGTAGACCAGTAAAAGGAGCCAAGGAACATTTCCAAGTACCATTATATAGGGGATATAAGATAGTCGAAAACGCCAAAAAGAAACTCGATGGTCTCAGTAAAGGCTTTAAATACATTATGTCCCATAAAACAGGGAAGGTAGAGATCGTTGGGGTTATGGGGAATGAAATCTATTTTAAATATCACCAAGCAAAAGAATCGAAAAATATCGGTAAATTCTTCAAGAAAAAAATAAACAAAAAAGCAAAATGGCTTGATGATCTATAACCATCTTTAGCTTCAACCTCTGAACCCTTTCATCTCACCAGTAGCAATAAAATAAAGAAATAAGGTTTGAACCATGAAAGTTTCTGACTTTTTTGTCAAGTGCTTAGAAAACGAGGGTGTCCGATCTTACTGCCCTAATGGATGCATTATGAGCAATGGTCTGGCTAGTATGGGCAGTGCTATCCCAGGGGCCATTGCCGCCTCCCTCATCGACCCTGAAAGACAGGTAGTAGCAGCAATGGGCGATGGCGGTTTCCTCATGAACTCACAGGAACTGGAAACGGCAAAACGGCTTGGTGTTAGTTTCACCGCTGTGGTCCTTAACGACAATGATTACGGCCTGATCAGTTGGAAACAGAGTATTACCAGAGGCAGAACAATAGGCACAAAGATTCATAATCCTGATTTTAAGACGTACGCAGAAAGTTTTGGTATCAAGGGCTATTGTCCAAAGAATCTTGCCGAGCTTAAAGATCAATTACAAACAGCTATCACTTCAAAAGAACTCTGTGTAGTAGAAGTCCCGATCGATCCTAAAGTTAACCATTCTCTCGTTGAAAAACTAAACAAATACTGGGGGGAGGAATAATGGCGATAAAAGCAATCTATCCCGCAACAGGAGAAATAATTAAAGAATACCCGGAAATGACACCGGAGGAGGTAAAGAGCATCATAGAGAAGTCACACGAAGCCTTTCTTTTGTGGCGAAAAACCAGGTTTTCTGAAAGAGCTGTGCTTATGAAAAAAGCTGCCAAGGTTCTTCGAGATAATGCAGAAGAGTATGCAAAGCTCATGACTCAAGAGATGGGCAAGCTTATCAAAGACGGTAAGGCAGAGGCGGAGAAGTGTGCCTGGGTCTGCAACTACTTTGCTAAAAATGCTGAGAGCTTCCTTAAGCCAGAGGTAGTTGAGACGGACGCAAAAAAGAGCTTTGTTACATTTCAGCCTTTGGGCGTTGTGCTGGCAGTTATGCCGTGGAACTTTCCCTTGTGGCAGGTTTTTAGGTTTGCTGCGCCTGCGCTCATGGCAGGCAATGTAGGTGTATTAAAGCATGCCTCGAATGTTCCAGGATGTGCTTTGGCAATAGAGGGTGTCTTTAAAAATGCGGGTTTTCCAGAGAATATTTTCAGGGCCTTGCTTGTTGGAAGCAGACAGGTCGATGCAATTATAGAAAATCCTTTGATTAGGGCAGTAACCCTTACTGGAAGTACCCCTGCTGGAAGATCCGTAGCAAAAAAGGCAGGCCAGATGCTCAAGAAGACCGTCCTTGAGCTAGGGGGGAGCGACCCCTATCTGATTTTGGAAGATGCTGATATGGAAGAGGCGGTGACCACATGTGTCAACAGCAGGCTTATCAATGCTGGGCAGAGCTGCATTGCTGCAAAGCGTTTTATTGTAGTTGAACCGATTCAAAAGCGATTCGAGGAGCTCTTTTTGGAAAAGATGCGCGCTAAAAAGATGGGTGACCCCATGGAAGATGGGATTTCAATCGGCCCCATGGCGCGGAATGACCTGAGAGATGAGCTTCACGAACAGGTGAAGAAAAGCATTGAAAAAGGGGCAAAGTGTCTTCTCGGTGGTGAAATACCAGAAGGCAAGGGTGCCTATTATCCCCCAACTGTTCTTGCGGATGTAAAAAAGGGGATGCCTGCATATGATGAGGAGATGTTTGGACCGGTAGCAGCTATTATCCCTGTAAAGGATGAAAAAGAAGCGATAAAGGTTGCAAATGACTCTCTATTCGGTCTGGGCGCGGCTGTCTTTACCAAGGACATTAAAAAAGGCGAGAGAATCGCCGCAAATGAACTGGAAGCGGGCTGCTGTTTTGTTAATACATCTGTAAAGTCAGATCCCCGTCTTCCCTTCGGAGGCATAAAGGAGAGCGGGTATGGCCGAGAGCTGGCCTCTTATGGAATCAAGGAGTTCGTAAATATTAAGACCGTTTATGTAAAGTAAGCGAAAAACAACGATTAAAAAAGATCTGCTGGATGCAATCAAGTCGTCTTCGAGCCAAGACCTGCAACCCTCATGATTGACTTCCAAAGATCCTTTTTTCCCTCTCTTGTCTTAGCAGAAAAGATAATAAGAGATTCTTTATCGTTGAGTTCGAGATTCTTTGATATTTCTTTAATTTTCTGATTTCTCAATCCCTTACTAATCTTATCTGCTTTTGTTAATACTAATATCGTTGGGGTTTTATAATGATCGAACCATTCCTTCATTTTTAAATCAAGCTCAGTGGGTTTATGTCTTATGTCTAAGCAATGGATAGCCCCTTTGAGATTGCTTCTTCCTTTGAGATAACTTTCAATGAGTACCCTCCAATTTTTCTTAATAGAGATTGGTGCATGAGAAAAACCATATCCAGGAAGATCTGCAAAAACTAAAGATTCATTGATTTTAAAAAAGTTTATCATCTGTGTCTTGCCGGGCGTAGAGCTTGTCTTTGCTAATTTTTTTATATTCGTTAGTGTATTAATCAAAGAAGACTTCCCTACATTGGAACGCCCAACAAAGGCAATTTCTGGAAGGGAGCTATCTGGAAATTGATCAGGCTTAAATGCACTCTTTAAGAAAAGCGCTGAAACATTACTCATCAGACTTTTTTCTTTTAATCTAATTTATTGAGAACAAGACCCGTTAAGAGTTTTGGGAAAAAATATGTGGATTTTTGAGGCATCTTTTCCCCTAATCCAACAATCTTCTTTAGGTCTTCTATCTTTGTTGGATTTAAAAATAAGGCAAGAGAATCTTTCGTATCTCTAACCCTTCTTATTGCCTCTTCCTCGTCATGGGTATAGATAAGATTGTTCTCATTGCTATCCCTTTTTCCCAAAGCCTCTTCAATAATTAATTTTTGGAGTATGGTTACATCCAGCTCCCACCATTCTTTAGGCCTTGAGTCCTCTCGATATTTCTCCATAATATCTTTATTCTTAATGGTAAGGAGATAATACCTCTCCTCTCCCCAAAATATTCCAAAAGAAATATCCTCTTTTCCTTTTTGCCTTAAGGCTTGAAAGAATCTCTTCTTTTCCTCATAATCAAAAGTATCCACATCAAAATCTTTGTTCAATTGTTCCATTAAAGATCTCAAATTCGACCTATCTAATTTCTGAATGATTCTGTGTGTTGGAAGAATTGAAAGCCCTTCATCATCCATATTGGTGAGATACATCATCACATAATCAAAAGGCATCTCACGAACAGAAGAGCCTTTTTCTCTCCTTAGGATGTTTCTCAATCCCAAAGCAGTTTCATATCTGTGATGACCATCTGCAATAATAAGCTGTTTGTCACTAATAAGCTCTTTTATTTTATCAATCTCTTGAACATCGCTTAACCTCCACAAGAGATGCTCTGTAGAATCATTATCATGAATATCAATGATAGGAGGATTTTTTGAAATCCCTTTTTCAATGGTATGATTAATCTCATTTTCAGGGTCAGAGTATAATGAGAAGATCGGAGAGAGATTTGCATTGCAGGCTCTCTTTAAACGGATAAGGGTCTCTTTTGTCTTGGAAAAGGTCTCTTCGTGGGGAAGGACGATTTTTTTCTCGTATTCCTCTAACCTAACGAGGGCAATAAACCCCTTTCTTATCTTCTCCTTTCCATTTTTAATCCTGTATTTTTGAAGATAGATATAGAAAGAGGGAAGGGAATCCCTTTTAAAAATCCCATCTTTGATCCAGCCCTCAAAATAGCTGGCTGCCCGGGTAAATTTATTATAACTCTCATTATCGTGTGGATAGTCTTTTCCCAAGATAATATGGATAATGTTATTCCCATGTCTTTGATAATATTTCTTATAGTCTTCTTTTGGGATAACATCATAAGGAGGGGTTACTACGTCTTCCAGATTGGTAATCTTTTCTCTGTTATATAATATCCCTCTAAAGGGAATGATCCTCGTCATCAAGGAAGGCTCCATGATCTATGTAGTTTTTCAATCACTGATAAGGGATAGTTAAAGAATATATCATAATTCTATCCAAGTCAATTGTTATGTAATTTTAAGTAAAATTCTAGGCCTGACAATTTTAAAGACAGGTTTTTCTCAAAAAAAACCCTGTCTCAATGCCGTGTGAAAGACTGTCTAAGAGACTCAGTTTAATAAAGTGGCGACCTAAAATATTTAAAGGTCCCTATTATTTGCTGTTAATCTCTGAAGAAAATCTTTCATCACAAACATGACAGGGTTTTATTGTTAATATCCTATAAATTCATATCGACATCTTAGAAAAATACTTTAAAAAAATATAAATAAACTAGTAATTTTCCTAGTTGTCAGACGATAAGTTACTTGTTATTTTTGCACTTTTACTCATTTTAAAGGAGGTGATAGGAATAATAAAATTGAAGAAATATCTCTTTCATTAATGGTCGATATGAGCTAACAGAAATAGAAAAACAGGGAGACAAAGAAAATGAGATCATTTAATACAAGATTTTTGGCAATATTTGTTGTAATTTTAGCTTCGCTAGCTTTAGCAATAGGATGTTCTGACGAGGCTAACGTTGATACCGAACACACGCACTACCACCCCAAGGGCAAACAGCCATCCAAATACACTGTGGAAATGCAAAACAAACAAAGAGCAACCCTGCCGTTTGAAGACAAGCGTGATTTCGAGGAGAGCAAGAAAGGTTTTATCGCTGCCCCTGCCTACAAACAGATTATGGCAGAGGCGGGTCACGTGGCCTGGGACATGGGCAGGTATGAGTTCCTGCTGGAGGGCAAGGATTTCGACAGCGTCCATCCTTCGCTACAACGCCAGGCTATTTTGAATATGGCCTATGGCCTTTACGAAGTTGTGCCGGGCATCTACCAGGTGCGCGGTTTCGACCTGGCCAACATCAGCTTCATCAAGGGCAAAACTGGCTGGATCATCTTCGACCCTCTCACTGCCAAGGAGACTGCCAAGGCAGCGCTTGACTTCGTCAATGAAAATCTCGGCAAGCGCCCAGTAGTGGCGGTCATCTACTCTCATTCTCACGCTGACCACTTTGGTGGCGTTCGTGGCGTCGTGGATGAGGCAGATGTACGAAGCGGCAAAGTCAAGGTCATCGCGCCCATTCATTTCATGGAGCATGCGGTTGCCGAGAATATCTATGCTGGTAACGCCATGAGCCGTCGACTGTTCTTTCAGTACGGCGTCCTCCTCCCCGCCAGTCCGTTTGGCCATGTTGAGCAGTCCATAGGTAAAAATACGGCTGCCGGTAACCTCGGCCTAATTGAGCCGAACGTCATCATCAAAAAACCTATTGAGGAACTGACAATAGACGGTGTAAAGATGGTGTTCCAGAACACACCCGGCACTGAAGCGCCGGCCGAGATGAACACTTATTTCCCACAATTCAAGACATTCTGGGCAGCGGAAAACATCGTAGGAACAATACACAACATCTACACCCTGCGTGGTGCGCTGGTACGCGACGCGCTTGAGTGGTCGAAGCAAATCAACAAGGCCCTCTACCTGTTTGGTCAGGAAGCAGAGGTGATGTTTGCTTCCCATAGCTGGCCGCGTTGGGGCAACGATCGCATACAGGAAGTCATGCGCGGGCAACGCGATATGTATGCCCATCTGAACAACCAGGTGCTTCATCTGGCAAACCAGGGCGTCACAATCAACCAGGTGCATAACGTTTACAAGACACCGAAAAGCCTTCAGCAGCAGTGGTACGCGCGCAGCTATCACGGCTCGGAATTTCACAACAGCCGCGCAGTGATCAACCGTTATCTCGGTTACTGGGACGCCAATCCAGCGACCCTAACGCCACTGTCGCCAGAAGATTCTGCGCCACTTTATGTCGAAATGATGGGCGGCGCCCAGAAAATCATCGTGAAGGGTAAGGAACTACACGATCAGGGTAAGTATCGCCATGCCCAAGAGATCCTTAATAAACTGGTTTATGCAGAGCCACAAAACCAGGAAGCCAAAGATTTGCTTGCTGATGTTTTTGAACAGCTTGGGTATCAGTATGAAAGCCCGAGTGTGCGTAACAGTTTCCTCGCTGCCGCCCTTGAACTGCGTGATGGCATTAAGAAGGGAGGAACCCCGAAGACCGCTGGCCCAGATATGATCAGGGCTATGTCCACTGGTTTGTTTCTTGACTTTCTCGGCATACGGATGGACAGTCAAAAAGCCGAAGGTATGAAATTTAAAATCAACATAGTATTCCCAGATAATGGCGAGAAATTCGTGTTGGAAATGAGCAACGCCACACTAACGAATATTGAGGGCTATCAGACCGACGATGCGGATCTGACCATCACGATCAATCGTTCTGATCTGGAAACGGTCATGATGGGCAAGGCCAAGTTCGATGAGCAGATTGAGGCCGGCAAGGCGAAGCTTAAAGGCAACCGGGAGGTGTATGAGCAGCTCAAGTCCACTCTTGTCCACTTCGATCTGTATTTTGAGCTCATGCCCGGCACCAAAAAGGCCGTCGTCGAGAAGAGAGAAATGAATCCCTTTGAGGAGGAAATAAAGCACGTAGGCGAATGAGGGCAACAAACCACAAGGGACTTTAATAAACCCTTTTCCAAACTGTAGCCGGTCAAGCGGGTGGAGTAAATGGCTTTCGCTATCTTTTAGCGAAAAGAGGAAAAAGAGATGAAAGAATTTTATCTTCGCATAATGTGGATCTCTTGCTCTCTCTTTCTGTTCACAGTTCTCGCAGCTACATCAGCCTGGTCTGCGGGACTTTGGCTTTATGAGTATGGAGCCCCAGACATGGGAACAGCTGCTGCTGGTCGTGCAGCACTTGCAAAAGATGCATCCACAGCAGGAGGCAACCCAGCAGGGATGACAAGGCTGGAACGTTCTGAGCTCCTTCTTGGAACCCAACCTATGATTTATTCGGCAAAATTCGAAGCTGATTCTCGAACCACGGTTTCAGGAGGAAATGGTGGAGATGCTGGGGGTTTTATTGGGGCTTTGGGGCTCTTTTATGTCCATAGCTTGACAAAGGATTTGAAGCTTGGTGTTGCAACTGGTACATATTTTGGCCTTGGACTTGATTACGATGACAGCTGGGCAGGCCGCTATTATGTTCAGGAGGCAGAGCTCATTACTTTTGGAGTCAATCCCTCAATTGCCTACCGGGTCAATAACTGGCTTTCAGTGGGGGGAGGTTTTAGTGTTGTTTATGCAGAACTTTCTCAGAAGGCCGCTATTAACAACGAAGGGGCTGGAGACGCAGGATTTCCAGATGGAAAGATTGGGTTAGAGGATGACGATATCGGCTTTGGGGGGAATGCGGGCGTTCTGATTGAAGCAGCAAAAGGGACGCGTTTTGGCTTTAGCTATCGCTCTGAAGTAGAACTGGAGTTTAAAGACCTCGCCAAAATCGAAGGTCTTGGACCAACGCTCACATCAGCGCTGACCACCACTGGTTTACTGGGTAGTCAAGCAGATTTTACAATAACCATTCCCCAGGCGGTCATGGTGAGTGCTTATCATGAGCTCACTGATAAATTTGCCATTATGGGCAATGTGGGCTGGCAGGACTGGAGCGAATTTGGAAAGACAGAGGTGACCATAAGGTCAACGAATGCAAGGAATTTTACGAGTGATCGAAAATTTGATGATACCATACACGCAGCCATTGGTATACAATATCGCCTTTCAAAGCCTTGGCTTCTTTCAGCTGGCTTTGCTTATGACAGCTCACCAGTAGATAATGAGGATAGAACAGTAGACATGCCACTGGATCGCCAGTTACGCTATGCAACAGGCCTCCAGTATGAATGGAGCAAAGACATCACCCTGGGGTTTGCTTATGAGTTTCTCGATGCAGGGGATGCTGATATCAACCAGACAAGGGGTCCTCTCACCGGTACAATAGCAGGCAATTACGAAACAAATCAGATTCACCTTTTTAATATAAATTTAATCTGGAGGTTTTGAGCAGTAAGGCACTAAAAATCATATTTTAATGAAAATATCTCTTTGCCTCCTATCATCATAAAATCTATCTTTTTGGCATGATTGACTATATATTCATTCGGATCATTAATATCATTGCTTCTTAGTTCTATAGATACCATATCAGCCTCTTTATCTTTTTCAAAAGACCCTATTTTTTTATCAAGGCTTAATGTCTTGGCCCCCTCTATGGTTGCCATTTCTATAATCTTTTGATAGGAAAGTGCCCCGAAAATTTTCTTTGCCAGACGCATCTCATCAAAAAGATTGAGACCGCTATTGCTGGCAAGGCTATCTGTACCCAAAGAGACGCTGATCCCCTCTTTTAAAAGGAAGTCTACGGGACAGATTTTTTTCCTATTAAACCATTGATTGCTTCCCAAACAACAAACGACCTTCACATGGCCCCTCTTTAATAAATCTAAATCTCCATCTCTTAACAAATTGATATGAATGCCGATAATATTTTTGAGAACGCCTATTCTATCTAAATAAGCAATAGGAGAGATGAGAGGAGGGGTCCAATGATTGTCCCAAAGACCAAAATCCTCAAGCATCCTTCTTATTTCTCCTCTCCCCTTTTCCAAAAATTCCAATTCCTCTTCTGTCTCTGAACAGTGAATAGAAATAGGTACTCTATTCTTTAGAGCAATATGATAACTTTCTTTAAACAGATCAGGGCTTACTGAATAGGGGGCATGGGGCGAGACCCCAAAATTGACTCTTTTATCTCTATCTAGAGGCATGATAAGATTATTTAAAAAATCGATTCGTTCTTTTTCAATGGATGGATGAAATCCCAGCACCTCTAAAAAAACCATTCCTCTTAATCCCCTCTTTTCAAGTATTTTGTAAGACAGCCCGGTTCTTGAGATATCACCAACAGCGGTGACTCCGGAAAGGATCAATTCATCTATTCCCGAATTTATTGATGACTTATAATCCTCTTCCCCAAAAGAGAGGATCTCGTTTGTTAAGCCCCTTATCCACTGGGTAAAAGAGGTATCCCTCTTTATTTTTCCTTTTAGATTGGATAGCTCTAAGTGGGTATGGGGGTTGATAAGGCCTGGCATGACAATATGTTGAGAAAAATCAATTGTCTTTTGAAAATCCTTTTTTTTTAAATGGGATATTTTGCCTATTTTGGTGATTTTTCCATTCTTTATAATAAGGTATCCATCACGGATAGGAGGGAAAACAACAGGGAGAAGCCATTTCGCCTTTATTAATGTGCTTTGATCCATTGAGTCCAATCCCTTCCAATAATACCATCCCTTTTATAACGCTCCATAGCATCTTTGCATGAACAATTTCTCTTTTTTTCTGAAAGGATTTTACATGTTTCATGGATGATCCGGGGAAATCTATCAATTAACTTCTCTACTTTTTTCCTCTCCCCTTCTGTCTGCATCCCTTCAAATAAGCTCCCCCTTTTAAAGGACCTTTTTCTAACCCCTTCAGCGAAATTTGTCAAATAGCACAAAGAGGCATAACAGATCTCTAACTCTCTTGCAAGAAATGCCTCAGGAACCAGTGTCATCCCCACCACATCCCCGCCTATTATTTTAAATTTCTTTATCTCAGAAGGGGTCTCGAGCCTTGGCCCCTGAGTGCAAACATAAACGCCCGATTCCTGAAATTGCAGGTTTAATTTCTTTAATGTTTTTTTAAGGCCATATCGAATTTCAGGACAGAAGGGCTCTTTTTGCCTGATAAAGCCAAGACCCGTATCTTTAAAAAAGGTGCTTTCTCTCCCCTTTGTCTCATCAATAAGGTCGTGAGGGAGGAGATACTCGCCAATTTTAAATGATCTGTTGATTATGCCAGGTCCTGACCAGGAGATAATTCTTTCCACGCCCACCTCTTTTAGTGCCCAGATATTTGCCCTATAATTAACAAAAGGGGCAGAGAGAGAGTATCCCTTTTCACCATGTCTCGATAAAAATATAAAATTCACCCCTTTAAAATCATAGAGGTGAAGCAATACGCCCTTACCAAAAGGAGTATGAATAATCTTCTTTTCCTTCAAAATCCCGAGCCTCTCTTTTAATAATTGATAAGCTCCGCTCCCCCCTATCACTCCAATTTTTTCTCTCATAACCATTCCCCATAACAATATGTATTTTTTAAATTTAACAGGATATAAAAAGTGGGTCAAGAAAATACCGAAATAGGCCGATAAGAAAACAGAGGAATATTAATGTTCAAGGGAAACAGAATGAAGGAAATCTTAAAAATCAAAGACTACTTCAAGGTAGGGCTGCCCCTGTCTCTCCATGAAGAGATTGCGGATAAAACAACATATTATCAGACAGAGCTCATTGGATGGAAAAGAAATCAATTTTTAGTCGCTGATAGTCCCCTATTAGACGGAAAGCCTGTTAAAATTTCTAAAGGCATCGCCTATATTGGACACTTTCAAATCTTAAGAACCGTATATGGCTTTGAGACATCTGTGTTGGATATAGGTTCAAAACCCTTTCCAATAATCTTCTTAACATATCCTGAAGTTATTAAAGAAATGTACCTTAGGAGGCACAAAAGGGCAAAGATAAATGTCCCTGCCTCTATCTACAGTATTGTCACAAGGACAGGGGATATAATGGACTTAAGTGAGGGAGGGTGCCTTATGGCAACAGAGTATTATTATGAAGTCGGCGCCGAGTTTTACCTCTCTTTTCAGCTTCCTAAGGGACCAAAAATAGAGCATATAAAGGCCATTGTCAGAAATGTAAGAAGGTCTCAAAGCAAGATACTTCTCGGTATAGAATTTGCAGAAATATTAAAAAAGTAACAGACATAATTTGGGGAGAGATGATTATGAAAAAATGCCCGAGCTTTAAAGAATGTCATGTAAGGTCTGGGCGTGATTCTCAATGTAGTTGGTTCCCCGAAGGATACTGCACCTTTCCCCATCCTGCTTCAAAAAGCTCGCATAAGACCAAGATAAATATTACAAGCAGGATAAAAGAATCTTTTAGAGCGACTGTGAAAAGGGGTTGGAAAAGTTCTACAGAAGATTATAAAGAGTATCTCTTCTTCGGGGTATAAGGCCTATATCTTCAATAAGGCGACAGATTTGAGCCTCTGTCATCTGGAAAGAGACCCCTGCTGCCCTGACCACGTTCTCCTCTAACATTGTACTCCCCATATCATTGGCGCCAAAGAAGAGTGCAATCTGAGCTATTTTATCTCCCTGTGTAACCCATGATGCCTGAATATTCTCAAAATTATCAAGGGCTATCCTTGATACGGCCAGAGTCCTCAAATAGTCATAACTACTCACCGAAGCTCTTTTTAATTGAGTGTTCTCCGGCTGAAAGGTCCAAGGGATAAATGCTGTAAATCCTCCGGTTTCATCCTGCAGTTCTCTAATCTTTAATAGATGAACCACCCTGTCTTCAAGGGTTTCAACATGACCAAACATCATTGTTGCGGTCGTCCTCAAACCAATTTTGTGGGCCAATCTCATTACATTTATCCAATCATCAGCACTGCATTTATTGGGGCTTATCCTTTTCCTGATTTTATTAGAGAGAATCTCAGCACCCCCTCCGGGGATTGAACCTAATCCAGCGTCTTTGAGCCTTACTATCACATCCTCTATGGAAAGACTTGAGATATTTGCAATATGGACGATCTCTGGTGGAGAAAAGGCATGAATATGGATATCAAATCTTGCTTTAATTTCCCTAACAAGGTCTTCATAGAAATCCAAAGAATGGTCTGGATGGAGGCCGCCCTGCATCAGGATTTGACAGCCACCTTTTGATATTAATTCCTCAATCTTTAGGAAAATCTCTTCCTTAGCCAAGGTGTAGGATTCAGGGTCATCCTTTTTCCTGTAAAAAGCACAAAACTTACATCCTGAAACGCAAATATTGGAATAGTTGATATTTCTATCGATGATATATGTAATCATATTATGGAAATGCTTTCTCTGTTTTGCTTGGCTTGCTATATTCGCTAAAGATAAAAGATCGAGTTGAAAAAGCCCAAAAATCTCATCTTGAGAAAGCCTCTTTCCTTTTAATACCTTTTCTAATAAAAGATTATTCATAAAATCGAAGCTCCGGCACCTTTTCTAAATAACCCTCTTTATTTGCCAAAGAGTAAAAGGCCAAAAGCCCTTCCAGTTCTTTCTCTCCCAGCTCATAATAGACCCTCTTCTCAAAATAGTCCCTGCATAGCTCCGAAGAAATACCCAGTTTTTTTGATTCTTCATCAATGATCCGATCTATTCGAGAAAGCCCCATATCTCTTGCCTTAAACAATACATTCACCTGATCTCCCAAGGAAAAAGAAGGCCGAACTAATAATAAGGCATGAACAAAGGGCAATCCAAAAAACTTATACCACTCTTCACCAAGGTCATAGACGATAAATCCTTCTTTTTCAGCCATAAGAGCATTATCACCTATGATTAACGCCGCATCAGCAACCCCCATCATCTTCTGAAAATCTGGTGGCATAGAAATCAATTCAGGTGTAACACCATATTTTTTAAAAAGGATTTTAATCATGACCACAGATGTCCTCGAACTGATATCCAAGGCAATCTTCCCTATTTTTTCAAATCTCACCCTGCTTATCAAAACAACACTTTTTACTGACATATAAGAAGAAATCGATATTCCCGGTATGATCAGACAATCCTTAATTCTTCCATATTCTATCGAGGGAATCCAGCCCAGATCAATCTCTCCTTTTTGCATCATATCAGAGAGCCTTGAGGGCATATCCATAATCAGATTCAGACGATGAGGAATCTCCCCCCGCATAATGGGATCGATGAGGGGCCTTACATTTAAAAAGTTATGGCAACCAAACCTAATAAAACCTTTATTCATAATAGCTTATGAGTTTCTCGGGAAAATACGGTCTGAACAGCTCTTATTAGCAAGCCAATACATTATAAACGGTATCTCTTTCTACAGGTGTTCTCCCTGCCTCTTTAATCATCTTGATAAGTTCCTCTTTTGGGATGTACTCCTCAGTCTCAGCACCAGCAGAATGAGTGATTCTCTCCTCAGAAACTGTTCCATCAATATCATCTACACCAAAGGAGAGGGAAATCTGGGCAATCTTTGGACCAATCATAATCCAGAATGCCTTGATATGAGGAAAGTTATCCAGCATAAGGCGGGATATGGCCAGGTGTTTGAGGTCTTGGTGGCCTGTAGTCCTCTTAATATCAGGCATTTCTGTGTTTTCGGGATGAAAGGCCAAAGGGATAAAAGACATAAATCCTTCTGTCTCATCCTGCAACTCCCTCAGTTTCAAAAGATGATCCACCTTCTCCTGAGCGGTCTCTATATGTCCATAAAGCATGGTGGCATTACTCTTAATTCCCAGTCTATGGGCAGTCCCTATAACCTCAAGCCATCTCTCGCCGCTTATCTTTTTGGGACAAATAAGCTCTCTCACTCTTTCGCTAAAAACCTCTGCACCGCCTCCAGGGATAGAGCCTAAACCCGCCTCTTTTAGCTTGCCTAGGGTCTCCTCCAAAGAAAGAGAAGAAATACGAGAGAAATAATCAATCTCTACAGCTGTAAAGGCCTGAATATGTATGTCTGGAAATCTTAAGCTGAGATTTTTTAATATTTCCAGATAGTATTCAAAGGGAAGATCGGGATGTAATCCCCCAACAACATGAAACTCTCTTGCTCCCTGCCGAACCCCTTTTTCTGCCTTCTTGAGTATCTCATCCATGGATAATTCATAGGCACCCTTATCCCCTCGCTCTTTTCCAAAGGCACAAAATCTACAGAGATTTACACATATATTTGTGGGATTGATGTGTCGATTATTAACAAAATAGGCTCTATTTTCGTTCTTTCTTTCCCTGACAATGTTAGCAAGATAACCCAAGCCCAAAAGATCAGGAGATTTAAAGAGCAAAACTCCGTCTTCAAAAGAAAGACGTCTCTCCTCTCTCACCTTATCAGCTATCTTTAATAATGCTTTATCACTAAATAAAAAATCTTCCATAGAGGATATCAAAAAGGGTAAAAAACATGAGCAAAAGGCTTACCACACCATTTATGGTAAAAAAAGCTATATTCACTCTCGATAGGTCAGAAGGCTTTATAATTCGGTGTTCATATATCAAGAGAAGGCTAATCATCAACCATCCAACAAGATAGATATGTCTCAAATCAGCTATAAATATCAAGAGAGCCAATGTTATGATGACAATCATATGGAGGAAATATGAGAAACGAAGGGAAAAGGAAATGCCAAATCTCTCTGGAAAAGAGAAGAGTTTCTGTTCTTTATCAAATTCTACATCCTGACAGGCATAAATGATATCAAATCCCGCGGTCCATAAAAGAACGGAAAGCCCAATAATCAGAGAGGCAAGAGAAATCTCCTCCCTTATGGCAATCCATGCACCAACAGGTGCAATCCCAAGAGCCAATCCCAAAAAGAAATGGGAAAATATCGTAAATCTCTTGGTAAAGGAGTAGAAGAATAAAATAAAGAGAGCAAGGGGCGAGAGATAAAAAGCCAAGGTGTTTAAGTTAAAACATGCCAGCTCGAAAATAAGGATCGAAATAAAAATAAAGATGGTATATTGAGAAATTTTAAGTTTTCCAGAAGGAATGGCCCAGTTCCTTGTTCTGATATTTACTTTATCAAATTTTGCATCAACAACCCGATTAAAGGACATCGCAGCGCTCCGAGCCCCTCCCATGGCCACTAATATCCAGAACAATTTATCCAAAAGCGGAACACCGCCTGCTGCAATAAATGCGCTCATAAGGGCAAAGGGGAGGGCAAAGAGGGTGTGCTCAAACTTTATATCCTCTAAGATAAGAGAGAGTTTTCTATACATCAAAGATTTTCCTTTTTTTCTTGAGAATCAAAACCATACTCCTTCCATCTCTTGTCTACAAGCTCGATAATATCTTTGGACATCTCAATCTCGCTAGGCCACTTTCTATTAAACCCCTCTTCTTTCCATTTTTTTGTGGCATCAATTCCCATCTTTGATCCTACAGTTGGAAGAGGTGATGCGTGCTCTAGAACATCTACAGGCCCATCAGTAAAGGTGATATCTCTTCTTGGATCTATACTGCTGGTTACCCTCCACAGTACTTCATTGAGGTTATGGATATCAATATCAGCATCGACAATGATAATGGTCTTTGTAAACATCATCTGGCCCATTCCCCAGATATTGTGCATGACCTTTCTGGCATGAAAGGGATATCTCTTATCGATGGAGATGATAGCAAGATTATGAAACACGCCCTCTATAGGAAAGTTGATATCAACAATCTCAGGAATCTGAATCTTTATGAGGGGTAAAAATATTCTCTCTGTTGCTTTTCCCATAAAGGCATCTTCCATGGGTGGCTTTCCAACGATCGTTGAAGGATAGATGGGGTCTTTTTTATGGGTGATACAGGTCAGATGAAACACAGGATAATCATCAGCCAGAGAATAATAGCCCGTATGGTCTCCAAAAGGGCCTTCCCTTCTCATCTCATCTGGCTTAACATATCCCTCAAGAATAATATCAGCATTTGCCGGCACCTCGATATCAATGGTCTCCCCTTTAACGAGCTGAACCTTCTTTTTCCTTAAGAACCCCGCAAACAAGACTTCATCAAGGTTTGGAGGAAGGGGCGCAGTAGCCACATAGGTAAGAACAGGGTCCCCACCGAGAGCAACAGCAACCTCCATCCTTTTTCCTGCATTCTTATATTCTTGAAAATGCCTTGCGCCATCGTGGTGGATATGCCAGTGCATCCCAGCTGTTTTCTCATCAAAGACCTGCATCCTGTACATCCCCACATTCCTCTTTCCATCTTTGAGGCTTTTGGTGAATACCTGCGGAAGGGTAAGATACCTTCCTCCGTCTTCTGGCCAGCATTTCATAATGGGTAAGATATTTAAGGTTGGGTTCTCTTTTATGATGACATCCTTACACTCTCCGCTCTTTACTATCTCAGGCGTAAAAGAGGTGAGCTTTGCCGCTCTTGCTAGGGTCTTTATCTTATCAAAAAGTCCTGATGGAATCTCTGTTTCAATAAGAGATTGAATCTCCCCTGCAATCTCTTCTATGTCCCCAACCCCAAGGGCCAGGGCCATCCTCCTTTTCGAGCCAAAGGCATTAATGAGTAAAGGGACCTTTGAGCCCACAACCCTTTCAAAGAGAAGGGCAGGGCCAGACCTTTTCACCACCCTATCAGCAATCTCAGTAATCTCAAGCTCAGGGTCAACTGGAACAGAAACCCTCTTTAGCTCCCCTTCTTTTTCTAATCGAGAGACAAATTCTCTTAGGTTCTTAAAAGCCACAAATAACCCTTTCGGATGAAATGAAAAAACAGATTATCGCACCTTTTGATAACAGAGAGGATAATATTTGTCAAGGCAAAAGGGGTAAGCCAAAAAAGGGAGAATGATTATTTCTAAAGAGAGGTAAGACTAGTTTAATATATATTCGGCATAGCTTATATTATACTCTTTTGGATCAAGTGTCTTTGTTATCGTGCCTAAATACCTTCCCTGTTCATCCTTTTGAGAGAGGTCTTTCACAAAGGGTTTCTCTATTTTTTGCCCTTTTTGGTCAATAATAATGAGTACGCGTGGTCTGCTAAAAAGGAATTTATTGGACTCATGAACAAATCCCACCTCTTTTGTATCAAGCCTCACAAAAGAGCCAATAGGAAAGGTGCCGACCGTATTTAAAAAGACCTTGAGCAAAACGGGATCGAGATCAGAGCCTGCATTTTCTTGCATGATAGTAAGTGCCTGATTTGGCGACTTTGGAGTGCGGGAATAGACCCGGGCTGATGTCATGGCATCATACTGATCTGCTATGGATACAATTTTTGAATAAAGGTTCAGTTCTGATATATGCTTCAGACTCGGATAACCAGAAAGATCACACTTAAGATGGTGTTCGAGGGCAGCCATAGCCATTCTCATAAGCTGTTGGTCAATCTTCCTCATTTTGATGATTTTTCTAAAGCCCTCAGAAGGATGCTTTTGCATAATCTGCCACTCATACTTACTGAGTTTTCCTGGCTTATTGAGAATAGCAATGGGGATGTTGGTCTTTCCGACATCGTGAAAAAGGCCAACGACACCTAGATCTCTCAATGCCTTCCTGCTCAAGCCTAATTTCTGGCCAATGGTAACACAAAAGATACACACATTAACAGAATGGTAATAGGTATACTCATCGTAGTCCTTTATTGCCGTCATTCCATAAAGCAGAGGTTCTTCAGCTATGACCAAATCTAAAATCGGTTCAATCGCCCTTTTTGCCTTTTTAAACTCAATTTTTTCATTTGCTTTGATCCGCTCAGCAATACTCTTCGCACAAGAGACAACATTATAATATGCCTTTGCTACACCCTTTTTCTTGTCAACGACTTGCGCCTCTCTCACCTCATGGAACTCCTCAATCGAGATGTTGTCAACATCTTTTAGGATTGTCTCCATTGATTCATAAGGGTTGCCTGAAGAAGAAGATGCAAGAAGTGCCATGATGAGACTCTGGATGTCTGTTAGGTTAGTATGCTCGCCAAAGATAATGCTTCCAAGCCTTCTTCTTCTGAACTCACTGACGAGAAAATCAAAGTTCTGGAGAAGGTTGAGTGGAAACTTTACCCTTGAATTATTGAAATAGAAGTATTCACCAATGAGATCGATTCTCAGCTCTTTTTCTGATTTGAGAACAGGGGTGATAAGCTTTATGAGCCTCCCGATAGAGTCTCTAACAGCTTCATTGTTGGGATCATGTATCTGTAGATTTCTAAGAAGAATCGCCAGCTGATTAATGATGCTTCTTGGAGTTCTATCTTCCTGTATTTTTGGATTATCAACCATTTTTTATCTTCCTGATTGCTATATTGACATTGGTCCGAAGAAGCTTGTGTCTCGAGTTTTTTAATTTATTAAGATAAGGAAGGGCCTCTTTACATTGTGTATTCCCAAAATAGTATGCAATGGCAGCCCTTGTATCTTTGTGCTCTGCACCCTTGAAAAGGCTTCTCTTTTTAAAGATATTGAAGAGAAGATCCTTTACTTCTGGATCGTTTGCCTGTGACAGAATCTGAAAATATCCCTTTTTATCACCATAGCTCTTATGAAGAAATTTCTTATCTTGAATCTTTTTTAGAATAATCCTCTTTGATTCTTGAGAGTTCATCTCTCCTAAGGATTTGATGGCAAGGGAGCGTATAAAAGGATCTTCATCTTCCAGGGACTGTGTAATCATTTCTAGCGCATCTTTTCCGCTAAGTCTTCCAAAGGCTTTAAGCGCCTCCCTTCTCACCTTCTTATCGCTGTGCTCTAAACACTTCTTGATATGGCTTATAGCATCTTTGTTTCCAATCTCACTTAAGATCGTGATGATATTCCTTACAACAAACCAGTCCTCATTTTTAAGACACTCAGCAAGGGCATCGATATCCTCTTTGCCAAGCAGGGTTAAAGCATGAAGAAAAGTCTCTGTAGCTGTAATACTCTTTAAATCGGCCAGCTTTTTTGCTAATGGAATAATGGCCCTTTTATCAAGAAGAGAAATAAATTGTTCCTTTGTCTCTTCCTCGATCCGAACTTCCCTATCAAACATCTGGCCAATCATATCAATGGCTTTTTCTGAGCTGAGATAGTGAACAATATTCGACAATTGAGGTGAAAAGCTATATTCTTCTTCATTTTTAAGATAGTCTTCCCTTAATCTTTCTAAAAACCTAATTACTATATTAAATTTGCTCGTCTCAATGGCGTATTCTATAGTATCTTTTATGGCATTCTCTGCATCTTCAAATTCAGAAGCATCTTCTATGGCATGAAAGAGTCCCAAAATCTCGTTCAGAACCCTATCTGTCTTATCCTCAGAGCTCTTTTCAATCTCTTTTGCAATGTATTGGTAATCTTTATCTGAGAGCGGAGCAATTTCTATGTCTAAGGCATCTTCGCCATCCTCATCCAAAATAGGTTTTTTTTGAATTTTAAAATCCTTCTCCTCCTGGTCTACATAGGTTTTTTTAAGTTCCAATAGAGCCTTTTCTTCAAAATCATCTCCCTCAGAAAGAAAGTTTTCATCAACATAATAGGTAATATTCTGAAATTCCTTCTCCCACATCAATGTAACCAGATCATTCTCCTCCTTATCTGCGTCAAAATCATAAGAGATGACTTCAAGAAAATCCATTAATTCTTTGGGAGTGAGTCCCTTTTTGAAGGAAATCTGTCTGATTCCGTCCCTAAAAAAGAAGAGGGCGAGGTTATCATGCCGCTCTTCTCTCGAATAGACCTCTTTAGACTTAAAAAGGATTTTGTTGTGTTCGATATGGATTCTTAAGGCATCCTTTATGTTCAAAAACCCGGAAAAGATTTCATAGAGGTCATTGACGGTCTTTTGATAGATGGGGTTATTTTCAGCATACATCCTAAAGATCTTTTTAGCCCGTGAGAGCTTATCAATAAGCTTCTCTACGTCCTTTTGCTCATCTTTTGTTAGATAGGCTTCATCAACAACATATTGAATATGCTTAAAGTTCCTCTCCCAAAGAAGGGTAGCGATATCATCAACTGTATCTTCTGAATCAAAGTCTTTAGAGATAATTTTAACAAAGCCCTTTGTCTCTTCCTTGGTGAGTCCCGGCTTAAAGCAAAGCCCCCTAATCCCATCCTTAAAAAACATGAGGGCGAGGTTGTTCCTCTTCTCTATACTGGCATAGACCGGTTCAGAATCATATTCTATCCTGTTCTCTTTGATTTCAAGCCTAAGTTCTTCCTTGCTGGATAAAATTCGAGAAAATTCCTGATAAATTTCATCGATTATTTTTGGAGGGACCTCTTTTTTTCCGTTATAAATCACTTGAGAATCTCTGGCCTTACAGAAAAGATCGATGATATTCTTTACATCGGTAATGTCTTGTTTTTCTAAGACTTCTCTCATCTGGCTCCCCAAAAACTTTACAATTTATCTCCTATATTATCGGTCTATTTTTCTGTTTACTTTAGACATTTTATCTTATTGGATTTAAAAGAGTTAAGAAGGTTTTCCACTGCCTCTGTAAAATTTTTCCAAAAAAGGGGGGTTGAAGAAAAGTATTGACAGAACTTATGATATCTATTATCTATTTAAAAGAGTCTCTCATTAAATAAGAAAGGAGGATTTTCTATGGCTGAAGTTACATCTGAGGAGTGTTTGGGTCATGAAAAACATATGTGCCAGCTAGCAAAGGCTGAAGACTTTGATGTTATTAAAAAACTTGCGAAGGGTGCTGAGTTTGTCTGCACAAAGTGCGGAAGGGCTGCTAAAAATGAAGAAAATCTCTGCGCGCCTTCAAGGTGCTAGGACCTATTGATTTTATAGATTCATCTAAAGCCCGATTGTATCGGGCTTTATATTTTTTATGCCCTGCCTAACAAATCCTTTACCTGATGATACTCTTGCAGGGAAGAAACGCTGAGCTTCCCCTCTTTTAGGGCCTTAATGCCATGGGTTGCTGCAAATGCCCCTGGGATGGTGGTACAATAAGGGATATTGCAAACCAGCGCTGTTCTCCTTATTGAATAGGAATCCTTGAGTGAGCTCTTTCCAATAGGGGTATTGATAACAAGGTTTACCTCGCCATTTTTTATCTTATCCACAATATGAGGTCGTCCCTCTTTCACCTTTAGGACAGGTTCTGCAGGAATACCTGATTGATTGATGGCCGCTGCTGTCCCCCTTGTAGCAATAATCTTAAAGCCTATGGAAAAGAGTTCCTTGGCTAGTCTAACAGCTTGGGGCTTGTCTTTATCTTTAACGCTTAGGAATGCTGTTCCATTTGTTGGGATAGAGCCGTTTGCGCTCAGCTGGGATTTAGCAAAAGCCTTTCCAAAAGAGGAACCAATGCCCATAACCTCTCCAGTAGATTTCATCTCAGGACCCAAAATCGTATCAACCCCAGGAAATTTTATAAAGGGAAGGATAGCCTCTTTTACAGAAAAGTGCTTGGGCCTTTTCTCCTCGATAAAACCGAGTTCCTCTAAGGTCTTTCCGGTCATGACCCTTGCTGCTAGCTTGGCTAAAGGCACACCAATAGCCTTGCTGACAAAGGGTATGGTTCTTGATGCCCTTGGGTTTACCTCAAGGATATAGATGTCCCCATTCCTTATTGCATATTGAATATTGATAAGACCAACAACATTTAGCTCTAAGGCAAGGAGTTTTGTCTGTCTCAATATCTCACTTAGAAGCCCTTCGGATATGGAATAAGAAGGCAGGGAACAGGCACTGTCTCCAGAATGAATCCCGGCCTCTTCAATATGTTCCATGATCCCTCCGATAACGACCCTTGCTCCATCAGAGATTGCATCGACGTCTATTTCAATCGCATCCTCTAAGAATTTATCGATAAGAACAGGGTGGTCAGAAGAAGCCTTCACAGCAAACCTCATATATTTTTCTAACTCTATCTCGTCATATACGATCTCCATCGCCCTTCCGCCCAAGACATAGGAAGGCCTAACAATAATTGGAAATCCAATCTGCCTGGCCACAGGAATGGCACCATCAGCAGAAATGGCTATCCCATTTTTTGGCTGTTTTAAATTGAGCTTTAAAAGAAGCTCCTTAAACCTCTCTCTGTCTTCAGCCCTGTCAATGCTGTCAGGAGAGGTTCCTATAATCTTAACACCCGCTCTTTGAAGCGGAAGAGCCAGTTTGAGAGGGGTTTGACCGCCAAACTGCACAATCACTCCATCAGGGCTTTCTACCTCGATGATATTCATGACATCTTCAAAGGTAAGGGGTTCGAAATAGAGCCTGTCTGAGGTATCGTAGTCAGTGCTCACTGTCTCTGGATTGCAGTTAACCATTATGGTCTCAAATCCATCCTCTTTAAGGGCATAGGCTCCGTGAACACAGCAGTAATCAAACTCTATTCCCTGTCCTATCCTGTTAGGACCGCCCCCCAGGATAACTATCTTTTTTAAATTGCTGGGCATGGCCTCACAGTCTCTCTCGTACGTGGAATAGAGGTAGGGCGTATAGGCCTCAAATTCTGCGCCACAGGTATCCACCCTTTTGAATACTGCTTTTATCCCTCTCTCCCTCCTTAAGTCTCTTATTGTCCCCTCTTCAGTAGAAAGAAGTTCTGCCAGCTTTTTATCGGAAAAACCATATTCTTTGGCTTTCTTTAAAAGCCGAGAAGAACTCTCTTTCCTCGAGGTGATTTTAAAGTCTTTTTTCAAGGTCTCCTCTAATTCAACGATCTCTTTGATATTAAATAAAAACCATCTATCAATCTTTGTCAGCTCAAAGATCTCATCCAATAAAAACCCTTCTCTTATTGCCTCAGCTATGTACCATACCCTCTCCCAGTTAGGGGTCTTTAGCTTTTCGATGATCTGCTTTCGCCTCTCCTCTCCCTTTTCTTCCAGTTCCCTTCTCTCCAACCCATAGCTATCTATCTCTAGGGACCGAATCGCTTTTTGCAGGGCCTCTTTAAAGGTCCGGCCAATCGACATCGCCTCTCCTACAGATTTCATCTGGGTGGTAAGGGTCTGATCGGCCTCAGGAAACTTTTCAAAGGCAAACCTTGGAAACTTTACCACGCAATAATCAATGGTGGGCTCAAAGGAAGCGGGTGTTTCTTTTGTTATATCATTCGGTATCTCATCTAAGGTATAGCCAATTGCCAGCTTGGCAGCAAACTTCGCAATAGGAAAGCCTGTAGCCTTGGATGCGAGGGCTGAACTCCTTGATACCCTTGGATTCATCTCAATCACCACCAGCCTTCCGTCCTCTGGATTTACGGCAAACTGGATATTCGAACCCCCTGTTTCTACTCCTATCTCTCGAATGATCTCGATTGCCGCATCACGCATCATCTGATACTCTTTATCCGTAAGTGTCTGGGCTGGTGCCACTGTAATGCTATCCCCTGTATGTATTCCCATAGGGTCAAAATTTTCAATGGAACAGACAATCACCACATTGTCTTTAAGATCCCGCATCACCTCAAGCTCATACTCTTTCCATCCCAAAACAGACTGTTCAATAAGTATCTCGTGCCTCGGGCTGGCACTGAGCCCCCATTCTATATACTCCTCATACTCCTCCCCATTATAGGCCACATTTCCTCCTGTCCCCCCCAATGTAAAAGAAGGCCTGATAATAGCAGGGAAGCCTATCTCTTTTATTATTTCCCATGCCTCTTTTTTTGAATGGGCATATCCGCTCTTTGGCAGGTCAAGTCCTATTTTATCCATGGCCCTTTTAAACAGATCCCTATCCTCAGCCTTTTTGATGGCATCCAGCTTGGCCCCGATTAGCTCTACTTTGTACCTCTCTAAAACTCCTCCCTCTGCAAGGGCTACAGCAAGATTGAGGCCTGTCTGTCCCCCCATTGTTGGGAGCAGGGCATCGGGTCTTTCTTTATCAATAATCTTCTCAATAACATCAGGTATAAGCGGTTCGATATAGGTAGAGTGGGCCATCTCCGGGTCTGTCATAATGGTTGCAGGGTTGCTGTTTGCCAATACAACCCTGTACCCTTCTTCTCTTAAGGCTTTGCAGGCCTGTGTTCCAGAATAATCGAACTCACACGCCTGGCCAATCACAATCGGTCCTGAGCCAATGAGCAGTATACTTTTTATATCTTTTCTCTTTGGCAAGCCCTTCTTCCTTATTAAGAGAGGTTATTTCTTGCTCTTCCTCATGCTCTCCATAAAACGCTTGAATAGATAGGAGGCATCATGAGGACCGGGCGAGGCTTCTGGATGGTACTGAACAGAAAATATGGGTAGCTCTTGATGCATGAGCCCCTCAACGGTTCTGTCGTTTAGATTGATATGGGTTATTCTAATATCGTCTGGCAGGCTTTCTGAATCTACAGCAAATCCATGATTTTGTGAGGTAATCTCTACCTTTTCAGTGCTTAAGTCCATCACAGGTTGATTCCCACCCCTGTGTCCAAATTTTAACTTAAAGGTTTTTCCACCAAAGGCTAATCCCAGAATCTGATGTCCAAGGCAGATACCAAAAATCGGTTTTTTCTCTAAAAGCTTTTTTACATTTTGCGCTACATACGGAACGCCTTCAGGATCTCCTGGGCCATTGGAGAGGAATATGCCATCCGGATTGAGCTCTAATACCTTCTCTGCCTCTGTGTCTGCCGGAACAACGGTAACATTGCATCCAGCCTCAACCAGTTTCCTCAATATATTGTATTTGATTCCCAGGTCATAGGCGACCACATTAAATCTCTCCTCGTTATCTTCTAAAGGAGAGAATTCTTTATAGCCCTTTTTTAGAGACCATTCCCCTTGGCTCCATTGATATCCCTTTTTGCATGTAACCTCTTTGACCAGATCCCTTCCAATGAGCCCAGGAGACTTTTTGGCTTTTCTAAGAAGACTCTTGCTGTCGAGGTCTTCTGAAGAGATAATACCCTCTTGGGCTCCTACATCCCTTATATGTCTTGTTAAGCTCCTTGTGTCGATACCTTCGATACCCACAATATTATTTTCTTTAAGATATGCATCCAATGTCTTTTTGGAGCGCCAATTACTCGGATAGAGGCTGTTCTCTTTAACAACAAACCCCTCAACCTGGGGCATGATTGACTCATGATCCTCCTCGTTTGCTCCATAGTTTCCTATCAAGGGATAGGTCATGGTAACGATCTGTCCCTTATAGGATGGGTCTGTCATGATTTCCTGATAGCCCATCATGCTTGTATTGAAGACGACTTCTCCAACCGCCTCGCCCCTGGCCCCAAAACCCCTTCCTTCGAATACAGTACCGTCAGCCAAAACAAGCTTAGCCTTTTTCTGCTCTATCAAATACGATCCTCCCTCCTACGATTGTCTTTTCCACAACCCCCTTTAATCTCCAGCCATCAAAAGGGGAGTTCTTACTCTTTGATCTAAATTTTTTAATATCGATGCGTTCCTCTTTTTCTAAATCTATAATAGTTATATCAGCATCTTTCCCGATTCCTATGCTCCCCTTGTTCAGATTAAGAAGCCTGGAAGGGTTGATGGTAAGCCTAGCGATTGCCTCTTTTAGGGAAATAACCTTTTCATGGACCAGCCTAAGTGTCAGGGGCAATGTGGTCTCCAAGCCAATAATTCCAAAAGAAGCGTGGTCAAATTCTACCTCTTTTGATGTAATCTCATGTGGGGCATGATCGCTAGCAATGATATCTATTGTCCCGTCTCTGAGTCCTTGCAGTAATGCTTCTCTGTTTTCCTCTGTCCTCAGGGGCGGGTTCATTTTGTAATTTGTATTATACTCCTTTAGATATTCCTCTGTTAAGGTAAGGTGGTGGGGTGTTACCTCACACGTAACATCTATGCCTCGCTCTTTTGCCTCTTTTATATATCTCAATGAACCTTTTGTGCTTATATGGGCGATGTGGAGTTTTCCCTTGGTTAGCCCTGCTAAGGCTATGTCCCTCGCCACCATAACCTCTTCTGCAGCTTCCGGAATGCCCTTCAGACCTAATAAGGTTGAAAAATAGCCTTCATTCATTACCCCTTCAGCGGAAAGAAAAAGATCCTCGCAATGGGAGATAACAGGCAGGTTAAACATCTTTGTATATTCTAAGATCCTTCTCATTACTTCGCTATTCATCACAGGCCTTCCATCGTCGGATACCGCCACAACGCCTGCTTCCTTCAATTCTCCTATCTCAGCAAGCTCCTCGCCCTTCTGCCCCTTTGTTGCTGCTCCCACAGGATATACATTGACAATCCCTTTGTTTCTTGCTTGAGCGACGATAAAATCTGTCACCGATTTATTATCGTTTACTGGCATGGTATTGGGCATACATACTATCGAGGTAAATCCTCCGGCAGCCGCCGCTTCACTACCTGTCTTAATCGTTTCCTTATATTCATATCCAGGCTCTCTAAGGTGGGTATGGACATCGATAAGACCGGGAACCACCAACTTTCCCTTGGCATTAATCACCTCTATTTTCTCCTTAGCTAAGAGGTTTTTTTCTATGGAATTTATTTTGCCATCCTTTATTAAAATATCCATCGTATCATCTGTCTTGCTTGCAGGATCTAAAACCCTTCCTTTTTTAATCAATAGCATCATCATCACTCCTTCCGGACAGTAAATATAATATAGCCATTCTAACCGCCACTCCATTTGACACTTGGTTAAGTATAATAGAATAAGGTCCATCCGCCACCTCTGGATCTATCTCTACTCCTCTGTTCAGAGGCCCGGGATGCATAATCAGAACATCCTCTTTAGCCATTTTTAACCTCTCAGGGTTGAGGCAAAAAAATCTAGAATACTCCCTGATAGATGGGAAGAGATTGTTTGTCTGTCTTTCAAGCTGTATCCTTAACATCATAATGACATCCGCATCTTTGATAGCTTCTTCCATAAAATTAAATACCTTAACCCCAAATCTTTCGAGATATGGGGGAATCATCGTTGAGGGAGCTGCAATCGACACCTTCATTCCCAGCTTTAACATTGCATGGAAATTTGACCGCGCCACCCTGCTATGGGAAATATCTCCGATAATAGCCACCTTAAGCCCCTCAAGCCTTCCCCTTTTTTCTCTAATGGTAAAGAGGTCTAAAAGCGCTTGGGTTGGGTGTTCGCAGGCACCATCCCCTGCATTAATAATGGAGCAATCCATAATGTTTGCCAAAAAAAGGGGTGTGCCTGGGCAAGGGTGTCTAATAACCAAAATGTCAGGATTCATGGCCTCTAAATTTTTCGCCATATCCTTTAGGGTCTCTCCTTTAACCAAACTGCTCCCAGATGCAGAGAGATTAATTACGTCTGCGCTTAAACGTTTTCCGGCTATCTCAAAAGAGGTTCTTGTCCTTGTGCTCGGCTCGTAGAAAAAGTTGATCAATGTCTTTCCGCGAAGTGTCGGAACCTTTTTAATCTCTCTTTTGGATATCTCCCTGAAAGATTCTGCTGTATCTAGGATAAATAGAATCTCTTTTTTATCTAGCCCTTGAATCCCAAGAAGATGTTTTCTTTTCATGACTTATATTCCTCTTATTCTTGAATCTGCTCCTCTATAATAACTTTCTCATCACCATCCTTATCTTTTAACATTACCTTAACAGACTCTCTTCTAGAGGTGGGCAGATTTTTTCCTACATAATCTGCTCTAATAGGAAGCTCCCTGTGGCCCCTATCTATTAAAACAGCGAGTTGAATACTGCTTGGCCTTCCAAAGTCTATTAAGGCATTGAGTGCAGCCCTTATGCTTCTTCCCGTATAGAGAACGTCATCGACGAGAATCACCCTTTTATCTTTCAATGAAAAAGGAATCTCTGTCTTTCTAACAGTATGCTGGGGAATTTCTTTGTGTAAATCGTCTCTGTATAATGTAACGTCAATAATTCCTACGGGAATATCCTCTCCTTCAATCTGTTTAATCTTTGACCTTATTCTCTCAGCCAAGTAGACCCCTCTTGTTCTAATCCCTATCAACACGAGGTTTTTACACCCTTTGTTCCGTTCTAATATCTCATGAGATATCCTCGTTAAGGCTCTATTGATCTCTTTTTCATTCATTACTTCAGCCATATCTTCCCCTCTTATACTCTTTGATTTAGTTTATATCATGCATTAAGAATAAGGCACAAAAAAACCTCCCTGCTATTGTAAGGAGGTAATTTGTAATTTTTTGATTTTTCTTATTTAATTTTTTCGATCTCTTCATTCTCCATCCCTTAATAGTCTCTCAGGACTATTTTAAAGAGTGGTTAATACTCATTTACTTAACGAATTTCCTTTTCTGTAATAAATTATACCTTTCTGAATAATTTTGCAAGCTTTTATTTATGATTTTTTAAAATTTTTTCTACAAAAACCTCTCGATTACAGCCCCCTTTTTCAGCCCCTCCATCCATTGGTCATATTTGGCCTTGATTTTTTCTTTAAATAACGCTCTTTCAATCTCTTCCCCAACCTCATCTAAAGGTTTGACAGCATCAAACATCCTTTTTTCTATTTTAATTATATGAATCCCTTGCTCTGTCTTTATTAAATCACTTACCTCTCCTTCGTTTAAAGTAAAGGCCGCTTTCTCAATTGCTGGAATCATCTCTCCTTTTTTGAATCTTCCAATATATCCTCCCTTGTCTGCCAAGGGGCCATCTGAATATTTGCGTGCCATCTCGGTGAAATCTGCCCCTTCTCGAATCTTCTTAAGAATATCTCTTGCTTTTGCTTCCTTTTCCTCTCTTTGGTCATCATTCATATTGGGGTCATTTAAAAATAATATCTGTCTTATCTCCACCTCTGCTGGCTTTTTAAATTTATTTATATGCTCATTATAATATTCTCTTGTCTCCTCTTCAGTTACCACTACATTTGACCGGACCTCGGCATTAAAAACCCTTGTCATAAGAATCTGCTCTTTTAAACGCTCTCTATAGTCCTCTAGGGACAATCCCTCTTCTTTTAGAAGTCTCTTCAGATCCTCATCCGATATGGAATTCCTTTTCTTAACATCTTCTACAGCATTATCTATTTCCTTTTCAGCAACATAGATCCCTCTTTTTTCAGCTCTTTGTAACTGAAGCTTGTTCTCGATTAATTTTTCTAAAAACTCCTTTTCAGTCTCTTTTATTTTAACCTCTTTTTCATGACCCGAATATGTCGCTCTAATCTCCTGCAAAAGGGATAGGCTCATCTCTTGAATCTCACTTAAGGTAATGATATCATTATTGACCTTTCCAATAACTCTATCTATTGTTTTTCCATATGAGGGTTCTTTATATTCAATTTTTTTTTCAATACTTCTATGAGAAATTTTTGGTCCTGAAGTTTTACTCGCAGTGTTTTTTGAGGAAGAACAGCCAACTATCCACAAGGTTAAAAGTAGACAGAGGAAAAAGGTCTTTAATAATTCGGCTTTTTTGAGTTCTAATTTCATAATATGATTAGGAAAGCAATTTTTCATTAATTGTAATGGTTGCCTTTTCTTTTAAGCCCTTAACCCAGATTCGAAATCTCTCATTCTGTTTCTGCATCATGAGTTTCTTCTTAATCTTTTCGCTAGCTGATGACAATCTCTTCACGCCACCCTTTCTTTTATCTATAACCTTAAAAATATGAAATCCGTATGGAGTGATTACAATATTACTGATCTCTCCCTTTTTGAGTTTAAAAACAATATTATCAAACTCCTCTGGCATCTCTCCTTTGCTAAAAAATCCTAAATCTCCCCCTTCCAATGCATCAGGACTAATCGATTTCTCCTGTGCTAACTTTTTAAAATCTTTGCCTGAAGAAAGTTCTTCGAGAACCTTATAAGCCTCTTCCTCCTTTTCAACAACAATCTGTAGTGCTCTAATCTGATCTGGCTGATGAAACTCCTCTTTATGCTGATTGTAGTATTCTTGAATCTCCTTATCAGTCACGACGATTTTGCTATTTATCTCTTGATATATTAATTTGTCTATCATCAAGCCCTCTTTTATTCTTAGCTTCCATCCCTTAAAATTAACGTTTTCTCTCTCTAAAGCCCTGTCAAGCTCTTTTTGTGAGTAATCCGTGAGTAAGCTTTTTACTCTACTTTCGACCTCATCTGAAGAAGCCTCTACTCCAAGCCTGCTGGCTTCTTGCAGAATAACCTCTCTTTCTATCATTTTATTTAATATCTCCCTTTTTAAGTCAAAAATTTGCTTGTCATCCGTGACGCTCTTTGTGGGCTTTAAAAAACCGATTTTTGCCTGAAGCTCTTCTAGGTATATCTTTTTGTTATTAATCGTAGCAACCACCTCTTTACTGGTGTTTTTTGATGGCTCTCCACAACTTATCATTATCAAGAATATAATCGCCGCGAAGCAATAACTTTTGATTAAAGAAAGAGAGGGCATCTTTTTGATCTTGGTTTTATTTTTATCCATTTTTTTTGATAATACCATATTCATCTATCTCCTGCAACGCCCTTTCCGCTGTGCTAAAGACGCCTTTCCATCCTGTTTTTATCAGGTTTATTTGAATATCTCTCTTATTCAAAACCTCTGAATCTATACCCTTTTTCTTTAATCTCTTTAATAGGTCTTCACTCACATAAGGCTTTTCTTTGTTAAAAAGAAGCTGTATTCTATTCCTCTTTCTCTCAATTTTGTTCACATTAATTTTTTTAGCCATTATTTTGAGCTCATTTAATAATAACATTTTTTTAAACTCCAAAGGAATGTTTCCATAGATATCCCTTATCTCTTCCCTAAAAACTTTTAACCCTTTTAAGTCTTTTAAAGAGGAGAGTTTTCTATAAACCTCCAGCCTTTGGTTTATGGATGGAATATAGAAAGAAGGGATATAGCCTTTGATGCCTAAATGAATTTCAGGCTCAACCAAAATCTCTTCTGGCTTGCCTTCTTTTAACTCGCTAACAACTTCTTTTAATAATCTGCAATACATATCAAATCCTACTGATGCTATATGACCTGACTGCTGAGTGCCTAAGACATCCCCTGCTCCTCGTATCTCCAAATCTCTTGTGGCAAGCCTAAAACCGGATCCCAATTCGCTCAATTCCTGTATTGCCTCCAATCTTTTTTTTGCATCGTAAGACAAAACATCTTTTGGAGGAACCAGGAGGTAGGCATAGGCTTGGTGCCTGTCTCTGCCAACACGGCCCCTGAGCTGGTACAGCTGGGCAAGGCCAAAACTATCGGCTCTGTTGATAATAATCGTGTTAACTGAGGGAATATCTAAACCTGATTCAATGATTGTTGTACACAAAAGGAGGTCAAACTCCCTATCTAAAAACTTAAGCATTGTCATCTCCAGATTCCTTTCAGACATCTGACCGTGGGCAATGCCGATCTTTATCTCTGGAACGATATTTTGAATATAGTCTCTTATCCTTTCAATATCCTCCACCCTGTTATTGACAAAAAATATCTGTCCTTCTCTATTGAGCTCCCTAACAATCGCTTCTCTAATGATATCTCTATTATATCTTCTGATATAAGTCTTTATCGAAAGCCTTTCTTCTGGTGGAGTATCTATAACGCTCAGATCCCTGATTCCCACAAGGGATATATGTAATGTTCTTGGGATAGGGGTGGCTGTTAAGGTTAAGACATCAACTGATCTTCTCATATTTTTTAATTTTTCTTTGTCAAGCACACCAAAGCGTTGCTCTTCATCTATAATTACAAGGCCTAAGTCTTTGAATTTTATATCTTTTTGAAGCAGCCTGTGGGTTCCTATTATTATGTCTATCTCGCCATTTATCAGTTTATTAATAATTGATTTCTGTTCTTTTCGGGTTTTGAATCGGCTTATCACCTCTATATTTATAGGATATGGAGAAAATCTATACGAAAAAGTATAAAAGTGCTGTTGGGCTAATATCGTGGTTGGAACGAGCATGGCGACCTGTTTTCCATCTAAAACGGCCTTAAACGCCGCTCTCATTGCTACTTCAGTCTTTCCATAACCTACATCTCCGCATACAAGCTTATCCATAGGCCTATCTTCTTCCATGCTTCTTTTAACATCTTCGATTGCCTTTTGCTGATCTTCTGTCTCCTCATACTCAAAAGAGAGGTCAAATTCTCTATGCCATGGGCCATCTTTAGAAAATGGGAAGCCTTTGACTGTCTCCCTGTAGGCATAGAGTTCTAAGAGTTCTTTAGCCATTTCTTTTATTGATCTCTTCACCCTGTTTTTTAGCCGAAGCCAGCTATTATCCCCTAATCGATTGAGCTTTGGCTCGCTGTCTCCAGACCCTATATATTTCTGCAACCTATCTAATTTATCCAGCGGAACATAAAGCCTCTCTCCTTCAGCATACTCTATCTCTAAAAACTCTCCCCTTATATTTTCTGTTTCTAGCTGAGCTATTCCTCTAAACCTACCAATTCCATAATCTATATGGACGATATAGTCTTGTTCTTTAAGCTCTTTAAATGTAGATATGAAGCCTTCCTCTTTTGTGGTCCTTATATGCTTTTTAAGCTTTCTGGGACCGAATATCTCCTTTTCCGCTACAAACACGAAATAATCATTGGGAAGGAGCATGCCTGAGGTCAATTTGCCGATAGATAGAGAAATAGAGGGGGCTCTATTGAACCTTTTTAGATAGAGCCCCTCAAAAGCTCTTTCCTCTTCCAGAGAGGCTTCAATATTATAGTCTTTTAAAAGTCTTTTTAGCATCTGGGCTTGGCCTTTGTTTAAAAAGACTATGATGACCTTCATTCCCTCCCGAATCCAATCCCTTAATTGATTTACAAAGCTTTGAAATCTCCCCTGATAAGACTCTATGGTCTTTGCCCTAAAAGAATTTTCTGGAAAATCAATTCCATTAACAGAGGGAAGGATACCGATATTTATCATTGTCTTATTCTCAATTGCCCTCTTCAATTCCATTGGAGTCATAAATAGCTCCTCAGGCTTAGACAAAAGAGGGTCTTTTGTGCTTCTCTTTTTAAACTCTTCTTTTAGATTCTCGAAGAGATATTTTGCCCTATCTTCCAGCTCTTCTTTCTGATCAGCTATTAAGATAGTATTACCTGGAAGGTAATCAAAGAGGGGTGTAAGGGACTGAAACATTGAGCTGTGCTGTTCAATGCCTGGAAAGAATCCTTCTCTTTCTATCTTATCAATGAAATCGTTAAGATGATTTCTTTTCTTAAATTTCTTTAATCTTTCAATGATTCTTTCTCTATCAAAAATTAACTCTCTAACTGGCAATATCCTTGCTTTTTCTAATCCTCCTATTGATCTTTGATTATCAATGCTAAACTCTCTAATTGTTTCAACCTTTTCTCCTATTAATTCTATTCTTATGGGAGTTGGGTCTGTTGAGGGAAAGATATCTATTATCCCACCTCTTATGCTAAACTCTCCTTTTTCTTCAACCAGATCTGTTCTTTTATACCCCCCTTGTATTAAATTGGAGATTAAGCTATCTCTGTTTATGCTATCCCTTTCTCTGATATCAATGATTACTTCGTCTAAGGTTTTGGGAGGGATAACCTTTTGTAATACAGCACCTATGGTAGAGACGATTATCATCTCTTCGTTTCTCTTTAATCTCTCGAAAACCTCCATTCTCTCGCTCACAATATCAATATGAGGCGACGCTGTTTCATAGGGAAGGATCTCCCAGGAGGGAAATACACAGACCTCTCTCTCTTTATCTAGAAAATGGGTTGCTTTATAAGAGTCGTTGTATCCTGAAAAAAAGCTTATATCATTATATAATTCCTCGACTTCCTTTTGGGTATTAGCTATGATTAACAAAGTCTTTTTTGATACATATCCAAGATTTCTTAAAAAGAAAGCCCTTGATGGACCAATAAGTCCTTTAATATTAATCACCTTTTTGCCTTTATTGAGGAGGCGAACTAAAGGCTCTAGGGCCTTTAAATATTGAACCTCATTCTTCTGCATAAATATCCCCAACTGTTTTTAAGAAACTATTTTTTGGTTTGTAAAGTGGGATGGTTGATGAAGGAAAACAGCTGTTTTGGATTCATCTCTTTCTATAGACTGATCTTGTGTTTTTTAAGTCGGTACCTCATTGATCGAAAACTTAACCCTAAGAGCTCTGCAGCTTTTTTTCTAACCCCTTTGGCTTCTTTAATAGCCGCTAGCAACAACCTCTTCTCTGTGTCTGCAAGGACTTTTTCTAAATCAATCTTTCCTTCAGGAAGATTTAGTATAGGAAGGCTTTCAGGGGTAATGAAGCGGTCTCTTTCAATTGCCACAATTCTCTCTATAGTATTTTCTAGCTCCCTTACATTCCCGGGCCATTCGTATTCAATCAAGAACTTCATTGCCTCTGGCGATACCTCTTTTTTGGTCCCTGTTCTCTGGGTAAATTTCTGAATAAGAAATTCTACGAGCTGTGGTATGTCCTCTTTTCTCTCTCTTAGAGGGGGTATATCAATAGAAACAATATTCAGTCTATAAAAGAGGTCTTCTCTAAAACTTCCATCCTTAATTGCTTCCTTAAGGTTTTTATTTGTAGCAGCTATAATCCTGACATCAATTTTTATGTCCTTTGTTCCTCCCACCCTTTTAAACTCTTTTTCCTGTATTGCACGTAAGAGCTTCGCTTGGATGGACATAGGCGTTACTCCAATCTCATCCAAAAAGAGAGTCCCGCCATCAGCAATCTCAAAGAGCCCCTTTTTGTCTGTAACCGCCCCTGTAAAGGAGCCTTTGTGATGGCCGAAAAGCTCACTCTCTAAAAGCTCGCTTGGTATGGCTCCACAGTTAATAGCCATAAAAGGCTTTCCAACTCGATTGCTGTTATAATGAATGGCTTTTGCAACCAGCTCCTTTCCAGTGCCACTTTCACCTGTTATGAGTACGGTGACATCAGAATCAGCAATCTTGCCCATGGTTTTATATATCTGCATCATCTTTTCGCTCTTTCCTACTATATTGGTGAGTCCATAGTTTGGCCACAGATGTCCTTTTAAATCCCGCGTTTCCTTTTCCAGCTTCTTTCTTTCCAATGCCTTTCTAACAATCATCTTTATCTCATCGGCCTTAAAGGGCTTTGAGATATAATCATAGGCCCCTTCTCGCATCGTATCTAAAACGGATTCTGTTGAGGCAAAAGCCGTGATCATTATTACGGGAACTTCTGAATCAATAGCTTTTACCTCTTTCAGTATACGCTGCCCATCAAATCTTGGCATTCTAATATCAGTAATTACCAAATCAAAGGTTTCCTTTCTGATTAAATCAATAGCCTCCTCGCCTTTTCCTGTGGACGAAACATGATACCCTTCTCTTTTAAGCATGATACCTAAGAGGCTTCTTATGCTTTTATCGTCGTCAACAATTAAAATCCTGCTCATGAAATTTTGCCTATCATCTTTTTCTTTTGTTCATTCTCTCTGTTACTCTTTCAATCCCCTGAATAATGATTGTCTTTTCAGGGTAGGCTCTATACAGCTCTTTATATCGTGCTATTGCCTCATCAAACCGCTCTTGCTCCTCAAAACATCTAGCAATTTCAAGCTTGGCATCAAAGAAAAAGGGGCTTTTTGGCCCTTTCTCTTCCAGCTCCTTATACACTTCTACAGCGCTTTTATATCTTCCCAAAACATAAAGGACGCTGCCCAGTTTATATTTTGCCTCATCCACCAATCTGCTCTCTGGATAGTCTTCTATTAAAATTTTATATTCTACAATAGCCTGTTCTAGATCCCCTTTTTTAAAATAGATATCAGCTATGGCTAGCTGGTGTTTGTCTGCCATGCCTTTGTAGCTAAAATTGCTTATAAGTCTTCTGTATTCCATAATAGAACGATTATAGTCCTCGAGAGAATGATAATAGATGGATGCAATGTAGCTCTGGGATTTATAAGCCAACTTGCTTTTTGGATGCCTTTGAACTAATTCCTTAAAATATCCAGCAGCTTTTTCAGGGTCATTAAAAAATAAATAATGTGCTTCTCCTAGTCTAAAAAGGGCATCGTCTCCAAATGGGCTTTTAGGAAATTCATAGAGTATCTGGGTATAAATCTTGGCAGCTTCCTCATAGCTCCCTTTCAACCAAAATTCTTCTCCCTTTTGAAACATCTCCTTTGACTTTCTTTCACACCCCAAAGGCGCAGATAAAAGAATAATTAATAAAATAATATAAAAACTAGTTTGTTGTATCTTCTTCTCCAACATCCTTCTGCTCTTCTACTCTTGCGAGGCTAACGACTCTATCCTGAGGCTCTAATATAATGAGCCTTACCCCCTGTGTGCCTCGTCCTGTAACAGATACCTCGTTAATCTTAAGCCTTATTATCTTCCCCTTGGAGGTTATTATCATCAACTCATCATCCTCATAAACACTTTTAATGCCGACCACCCGACCCCTTTTCTCGCTGAGCTTTATATTGATGAGGCCCTTTCCTCCTCTGGACTGGATTTTATATTCATCCACCTTTGTCCTCTTTCCAAACCCTTTTTCTGTAACGCTTAACATGGTGGCTTCCGGCCTAATAATTGCCATTTCTATTACATGATCCTCCTCTCCAATCCTTATGCCCCTCACACCCATGCTCGTTCTGCCCATGCTCCTGATATCTTTTTCAGAGAAAGATATTGACTTTCCCTTTCTGGTTCCTAAAAAGATATTCTTGCTCCCATCCGTAAGCTTTACATCTATGAGCTCATCGCCTTCTGTCAGGGTTATTGAAATAATCCCCTTTGTTCTTATGCTACCAAAAGCCTCTAGCGGGGTTTTCTTTACCATGCCCTTTTTTGTTACCATGACAAGATATGTTCCTGGATTAAAATCTCTGACGCACATCATTGCTGTTATATTTTCTTTTTCTTCTAATGATAGGAGATTTACGATTGCCTTTCCTTTTGCAATTCTTCCGGCTTGTGGTATTTCGTGCACTTTAAGCTTGTATACCCTTCCTCTGTTTGTAAAGAACAGCATATAATTATGCGTGGAGGAGATAAATAATTGTTCAACAAAGTCTTCTTCTTTTGTTCCCATGGCCTGAATGCCCTTTCCTCCTCTTCTTTGAGTTTTATAGAGCGTTACAGGGCTTCTCTTGATATATCCAGAATGGGTTTTTGCTACCACCATCTGCTCTTCAGTTATCATGTCTTCAAAAGCAATTTCTTGAGTTTCCTCGATGATCTCTGTTTGCCTTTCATCCTGATGTTCGTTTTTTATTTCTAAAAGTTCTTCTTTGATGATTTCTTTTATCTTCTTTTCGCTTTTCAGAATAAACATAAGCTCCTCAATGGTCTTGAGGGTGTTGTTGAAGTCTTCTATTATCTTCTCTCTTTCCAGGCCTGTTAATCTCTGAAGCCTCATGTCTAAAATTGCTTGGGCCTGTATTTGGCTTAGGTAGTACTTTGATATAAGACCTGCCTTTGCAACCTCTGGAGAAGATGCTTTTTTAATTATTTCTACCACTTCATCAATGTTCTCTACTGCGGTCTTTAATCCCTCTAATATATGGGCTTTTTCCTTGGCTTCTGACAGTTCATAATTCGTTCTTCTGATAATGATGCCACGCCGAAACTCAATAAAATGATTAAGGATTTCCTTTAAATTTAAAATCTTTGGCTGATTGTTTACAAGGGCCAGCATAATTACGCCAAAGGTCATCTGCATTGGGGTGTGTTTATAAAGTTGGTTCAAAACTGCTTTGGCAATCTCGTTTCGTCTAAGCTCCACCACAATCCGCATCCCCTCTCTATCAGACTCATCTCTTAAAGCGGAAATTCCTTCAATCTTTTTGTCTTTAACGAGCTCGGCTATCTTCTCGATCAACTTTGCCTTATTCACCTGATAGGGGAGCTCTGTAATAATTATGCTTTCCTTTTGACCGTTCATTGTCTTCTCAATGAATGACCTTGCCCTTAATTGGATTAAGCCTTTACCTGTTTTATATGCATCCACAATACCCCTCTTGCCATGAATAAAACTAGCTGTTGGAAAGTCTGGGCCCTTGATATGCTCCATGAGCTGATCAATGTCTGCATCAGGATTGTCTATCAAAAAAACCAGCCCCTCTATTACCTCTCCTAAACAATGGGGTGGTATGTTCGTCGCCATTCCAACTGCAATACCTGAAGATCCGTTAACCAAGAGATTGGGGATAAGGGATGGTAACGTTGAGGGCTCCTTCAGCGAATTATCATAGTTAGGAACAAATTTCACAGTATCTTTTTCAATATCCCTTAATAGCTCTTGGGCTATCTTTGACATCCTTATTTCTGTATACCTCATTGCTGCTGCAGGATCTCCATCTATTGATCCAAAATTTCCCTGGCCTTCAATCAAGGGATAACGCATGGAAAAGTCCTGTGCCATCCGGACAATGGCTTCATAAACAGCAGCATCCCCATGCGGATGGTACTTACCAATAACATCTCCTACTATCCTGGCAGATTTTTTAAATGGCTTATTCCAGGTCAGGTTTAGTTCTCTCATTGCATAAAGTATTCTTCTGTGAACAGGCTTAAGTCCGTCTCTAACGTCTGGCAGGGCCCTCCCTACAATTACGCTCATGGCATAATCTAAATAGGCCCCCTTCATTTCATCTTCAACGTTTATCGGAATTCCCTTTTCTTTTTCCAACATTTAATCATCCTCTAAATAGCCTTAAATATCTAGGGTCCTTACCTCCAAAGCATACTCCTCTATGAAATTTCTTCGTGGTTCTACCTGGTCTCCCATTAACGTAGCAAACATATCGTCGGCGTCTATAGCATCTTCAATTTTTACCTTTAATAAGGTCCTCTTTTCCGGATTCATTGTTGTCTCCCAGAGCTGTTCGGGATTCATTTCTCCCAGCCCTTTATATCTTTGAATAGAAATTCCTTTTTTGCCCTTATTAAAAATATATTCTAAGAGTTCCTCTTTATTTTTTATCTCTAGCTCTTCCCCATTTTTGTCCTTGATGCATACTGGGATGTTGTCTAAAAAACTGATGGCCTGGTAACTCTTAAAAAGCGTTTTAAACTCTACAGACGAAACAAAATCATAGTTCAGGATAATATCTATGTTCTCGGTGTTAACCCTCCCTTTCATTTTGATACATTTCAGTTGATTGTTCTCGTCGCTATCGTTTCCTATGGTCATTTTTAAATCTTTGTGCCTCCTCCCTGTTTTTTGAGCAAACTGACTCAATTCATCCTCTTTATAAAACATCTCTTTTGTTATCTCTTTCTTCTTTAATAAGAAGTCAAAAATGTCTTTTAAATTATATATTTTTAACATTCTTTTATAATGACCTCTATACTCTAATAGCTTTTTTAATAATTTGAAAAGGCTTGAACCAACATAGGTTTTTTCTTTGTTTTTTAAAGTAAGTTTTATTCCTTCAATCCCTGCCCTTAACTGATATTCATTAAGGGCCTCCTCGTCCTTTAAATACAGCTCTTCTTTCCCCTTTTTTATCCTAAAAAGAGGGGGTTGAGCAATATAGAGATGTCCTTCTGTAATTATTTCCTTCATTTGTCTAAAAAAGAAGGTTAATAATAATGTCCTTATATGGGCGCCATCTACGTCAGCATCTGTCATTATAATTATCTTGCCGTATCTTAGCTTTTTTATATTAAAATCCCCTTCGCCGATTCCTGTTCCTAGGGTAGCAATCATTGTTTGTAGTTCTTGATTGTTTAGTATCTTATCAAACCTTGCCTTTTCTACATTTAATAATTTGCCTCTTAGGGGGAGAATGGCCTGATAATTCCTGTCTCTTCCCTGTTTTGCAGATCCTCCAGCAGAATCACCTTCTACCAAATAAAGCTCACACTTCTCTGGGTTCCTTTCTGAGCAATCAGCAAGCTTTCCAGACAGAAAATCACCCTCTAAAATATTCTTTTTTCTTGTTAAGTCCCTGGCTTTTCTTGCCGCATCCCTTGCCCTTAAAGCATTAATTGCTTTCTCAATTATTTTTTTAGCAATGGGGGGGTTTTCTTCAAAAAAGGTTGCAAGTTCTTCATTGACTATGTTTTCAACCAATCCTTTTATCTCGCTATTTCCTAGCTTTGTTTTTGTTTGTCCTTCAAATTGCGGTTCTGGAACCTGAACACTAATAACGGCGGTAAGGCCCTCCCTAACATCATCTCCTGTAATATTGCTTTTTATATTTTTTAAAATATTATATGTGGAAGCATAGTTGTTGATTGTTCGTGTAAGGGCGCTTTTAAAGCCAATTAGGTGTGTTCCCCCCTCTAAAGTATTGATATTATTAGCAAAAGAAAATATATTTTCTGAGTAGCTGTCATTATATTGAATAGCAACCTCCACTATAGTGCTGTTTTTGGACTTTTGAAAATATATTGGTTTTTTATGTAATGGTACCTTTTTTTCGTTTATCAGTTTGACAAACTCTATTATTCCTCCTTTATAATAAAACTCTCTGTTCTCCCCTTTTCTTTCATCGTTTAGTGATATTTTAAGCCCGCTATTTAAAAAACTTAACTCCCTCAGCCTTGTTGCTAAAATATCAAAACTAAAATTTATCTCTTCAAAAATCTTCTTATCGGGCCAGAATGTTATCTTCGTTCCTTTGCCTTTTGTCTTTGCAATAACTTCTAGCCTGCATTGTGGTTTACCTCTTTCATAACACTGATAATATTTATTGCCATCTCTTTTTATCTCAACCTCAAGTTTTTCAGATAGGGCATTCACAACAGACACCCCCACGCCGTGCAGCCCTCCAGAAACCTTATAACTGTCTTTATCAAACTTTCCACCAGCGTGGAGCTTTGTTAAAACAACTTCAGCAGCTGATTTTTTCTCTGTAGGGTGCTTATCAACGGGAATCCCCCTACCATCGTCAATTACTGTTATGCTATTATCAATATGTATGGTTACTTTAATGTTTTTACAGAAACCTGCCATGGCTTCATCGATACTATTATCAACCACTTCATATACTAAGTGGTGAAGGCCGGTTGAGGCTGTATCACCAATATACATCGCAGGCCTTTTTCTAACTGCTTCTAATCCTTCTAAAACTTTTATTTTTTTTGCATCATAGGTTTCTTCTACCATTTTATTTCCTTAAAAAATTTATTTGTTAATTGCTAACAAAAACTATTTATTATAAATGTAATTCAAATAATATAATAATAGTAATAGTAGGGACTGTTATTTTGTGAACAAAACCATAAGTATATATAATTTTTAAATCATCTTTTAGAAATCATGTTAAAAAGACCTGAATTATTTCTTCTTACTACATGAACAAACTGATTTATAAGATTTTTACAATAAAAACAAAGAACAAATTACACTTTATTCACAGGTTATTAACCCTCTAATAAATGCGTTATTGTTTCTATATCGCGGAAAACCTTACTATCTTCTTTTTTTAATATCTCAATCTTTTTACAAGAATGAATTACTGTGGTATGGTCTTTCCCCCCAAAAGACCTTCCGATCTCGGGCAAAGAAGAACTTGTAAAATTTCTACAAAGATACATTGCAATCTGTCTGGGCATTGTGATAACCCGATCCCTCTTTTTTGATTTTAAATCTGAAACATGGATACCAAAATATTTTGAGACCACTTTTTGAATAATTTCAATATCTATTTGCCTTTCTCTTTTTAGAAACATATCTTGGAGCACTTCTTTAGCAAGAGTTACATCTATTTCAGTTCCTGTAAGAGAGGAAAAAGCGCTGATACGGGTTAAACACCCCTCCAACTCCCTTATGTTTGATTTTATTTTATTTGCGATCAAATAAGCTACTTCCAAAGGAATTGTTATATTAACCCTTTCCGCTTTTTTATTTAAAATAGCAATTTTTGTTTCCAAGTCAGGAGGGTGAATGTCTGCGATCAGGCCCCATTCGAACCGAGATCTTAACCTTTCTTCTAAACCAGGAATATCTTTTGGAAAACTGTCGCTGGATATTACAATCTGCCTGTGGGATTCATAAAGAGTGTTAAAGGTGTGGAAGAACTCTTCTTGGGTTCTGTCTTTTCCAGAGAAGAACTGGATATCATCAACTAATAAAACATCCATATTTCTATATTTATTTCTAAATTTAGCCATTCTATCGTGTTGGATGGCTCCAATAAGTTCGTTAATAAAACTTTCCGAAGAGATATATCTAACCTTCATATTCTGGTCTTTATTTAAAATATAATGACCTATTGCGTGCATTAAATGCGTTTTCCCTAGCCCAACACCCCCATATATAAAAAGGGGATTATAGGACTTGGCAGGAAGATCCGCAACAGCTAACGAGGCCGCATGGGCAAATTGGTTGCTTGCGCCAACAACAAAATTTTCAAACGTATAGTTTGGGTTTAGCCCAATAACCGACCTGATTTTTGTCATAGACATGTTTTTTTGCTCTTCCTTTGCTCCCTCCTTGCTAACCACAAAAGAAATGTTAAGATCTTTTTTAGATATGTTTTGAACTGCCTCTTTGATAAGAGACATATAATGCTCAGCAATCCAATCCTTAAAAAAGCTGTTCGGCACAGAAATCGTTATTTTTGTTTCATCTATTTCAATAAGGTTAATAGGCCTGAACCAAGTTTCAAAAACCTGTTTTCCCACCTTGTCTGCTATTATTTGAAGGCTTTTATCCCATACCTGTTTCATAAAAAAAAGAACCTTTTTATTTAAAAAATTTCGTTGTTGTTAAGACCAAATATTCACAAATTATTCACATATGTGAAAAAATATTAAATCTTTTAAATCAATATATTAAAAAAACACATACAAAAAAAAGATTTTTTAGCAGACACTAAAAAAGTATTCAAATTATATCAAACATAGGATATAATGACAACAAAATTTGTTTGGATAAACACCCAAAAACCTCTTAATTTTGTAGATTAAAAAATTATTTCTTGACAATAGAATATTAACAATTTATAAATATTAGTTTATTTCTATTTAATTAAACTTTTAAATTTAAATAAAAGGCTATTAAAAAGGGGAAGATATTGAAAAGAACGTATCAGCCTAAAAAAACAAAAAGAAAGAGAACCCATGGTTTTTTAGCAAGGATGAGCTCCAGGGGAGGGGTTAAAACAATAAAAAGAAGAAGAGAGAAAGGAAGAAAGAGGGTGACCGTCTAAATGAAAGAGAGCTCTCTCAAGAAAAAAGAAAGGTTGAAAAAAAATAGAGAATACATCTATGTATTTAAAAAAGGGAAATACATAGAAACGGAGCTATTAAAAATATATTTTGCTCCCTCCACAGAAAAAAGGGGAAGAATTGGCATAGCCATAAGTACAAAGATGTGTAATAATGTAAAAAGGAACAGTTTAAAAAGAAAAATAAGAGAAGCTCACCGGCTTAATAAAAGAGAGTTAAAAGAAAGCCATGATATAATCATTAGACCAAAAAAGCGCATGATTTGTCTTACTTCAAAACAAATTGAGGCCCATTTGGTTGAAGCATTCAAGGAGATTTCAGGGAATGTTATTAAAAAACCTGCTGGTTTTTCTAATCAAAATCTATCAAAAAGTCTTATCCCCGCTTAAACTTCCATCATGCAGGTTCTATCCCAGCTGTTCTAGTTATGCAATTAGAGCAATAAATAAACATGGGACGGTGAAAGGCTTTTTATTAACAATATTTCGTATTGTGAAATGTAATCCCCTCCATCCAGGCGGGGTTGACTTTCCATAAAAGGAGAGAAAATGGAGAAAAGGGCTATTATTGCCATAGTCGTATCAATGCTGATCCTCATTGTATATCAATTCTTTTTTGCCCCTCTTCAACAAGTTGGCACGAAGAAGGATAAGAAGCCGGCCGTCATAAAAGAGGAATTTAGGGAGAAAGAGCAAGAAGAGGTGGCTAAAACCACAGAAAAGATACCTGCTGTTCAAAAGACAAAACCCTTTGATTTAAAACCCCTATTAAGAGAAGAAAAGCAGGGCAAAGAGATAACAGTTGAAACCGATCTTTTAAAGATAGTATTAACAAACAAGGGGGGAAGAATAAAAGGGATATATATGAAAAAATATAGAGACAAAAAAGGGAAGACTTTTAACCTAGTAAACAGAGGAATCTATGGGGAGTTACCGCTCTTTTTAAAGCTTCAAGAGCCCTCTTTGACCAAGATTGCCAATGAAGCCGTTTATAATGTTTTTTCAGACACCCTTGTTCTTGACAGTTCTAGGCCAACAGGGAATATAAGCATGACCTATGATTCTCCCAATGGTATAAGCATATCTAAAAACCTTACCTTTTATAATGATTATTATCATATTGACGTGGAAATTGATATAAAAGGGGCTAATGAATATACAGTTTTTTGGGGCCCAGGCCTTAATACCAGCAAAGAAAAGGAGGACAGCTATAGCTATGACGGTGCTGTGGCTCTCATTAATGATAAAAAGAAAGATTATGCCCCCAAAAAGATTAGTAGTACAGTAATGGAAACCGGAGATATAAAATGGGTTGCCCTGCAAAACAAATATTTTTTATCAGCATTAATCCCCAAGGCACCACCATCTTTTGCCTTGTTAGAAAAGGACCAAGCTTCAAACATATCTGTAGGCATTAATCTGAAAAACTTTAAGGGTGGCGAAGAGGACAGATTCAAACTATATGTAGGTCCAAAAGAGGACCACAGACTAAAAGCTTACGGTATTGGATTAGAAAAGATCATAGATTACGGATGGTTCAGCTTTCTGTCTTTGCCATTACTTGTGGCGTTGCGCTTTTTGAATGGGTTGATAGGGAACTACGGGTTTGCTATAATTATACTTACTATACTCATCAAAATAGTATTTTATCCTCTTACTGAAAAGAGTTTTAAATCAATGCAAGCCATGCAAAAGATACAACCGAAAATGAAGGCCCTTCAGGAAATATATAAGAACGATAAGCAAAGACTAAATCAGGAAATCATGAGCCTTTATAAGCAAAACAAAGTGAACCCCGCAGGTGGATGCCTTCCCATGTTAATACAAGTCCCTATTTTTATAGCACTTTATGAGGTTCTCTTGTATTCGATTGACGTAAGACAAACCCCCTTTATTTTATGGATAAACGATCTTTCAGCCAAAGACCCATACTATGTTTTTCCTATATTAATGGGAATATCCATGTATGTACAGCAGAAGATGACGCCAACAGCGGGAGACCCCAGATATGCCCAAATCATGAATTTCATGCCCATTATTTTTACATTTATGTTTTTAAACTTTCCTGTTGGTTTGGTCATTTATTGGTTTGTGAATAATTTGCTCACCATTTTTCAACAATATATAATCAAAACAAGGGCTTCGTCTCAAAAAGAGAAAGCTTAAAGAGTAAAGTTGAGTTATGGATTATATTGAATCAGAAGGAAAAACAGAAAAAGAGGCCACGCAGAGGGCGCTTAATCGAATAGGTGCCACAGAAGAAGAGGTAAAGATAGAGGTCTATGATAATCAGCCAGAAGGCGGTCCAGTAAAGGTTAAAGTGATATATGATAAGAAAAAGATCAGCATGGCAAGAGCAAAAGAGGTCTTGGAGAACATTCTAGCAAAAATGGATATGTCGGGAGAAATTCAAGGATCAGAGAGAGAAGACGCTTTATATATGAATATTTTTAGCGAAAAAAAAGGTTTGTTAATTGGTCGCAGAGGAGAAACAATAAACGCCCTTCAGTATATAGTTAATAGGATTGTAAACAAGGATGTTTTAGAAAAAGTTAAAATAGTGGTTGATACAGAAAACTATAAAGAGAGACAAAAGAATAAAATACAAGATCTTGCAAGAACAGAAGCCCAGAAGGTGAAAGAAACAGGTCAAGAATCAGCCCTTCCCCCCATGAACGCGGAAGAAAGAAGAATAGCTCATATTGCCCTTAGTGATGATGAAGAAATAGAGACCCAGAGCGTTGGCGAAGATCCATACCGAAAGGTAATCATTTCACTAAAGAAGAATCGGTAGGGCTATTTATTAAATGAAGCCAATCCTAAGAAACGATACGATAACAGCCATAGCTACCCCTTTGGGAGAAGGAGGGATAGGAATAGTAAGGCTTAGCGGCAAAGAATCCTTAAAGATTGCAAAGAAAATATTTATTACAAGAAAAGGAAGCCCACCAAAAGATATCAAAAGCCATACCGTAATTCCAGGATTTATTGTAGACCCTGTTAAAAAGACCAAAGTTGACGAGGTTCTTTTAACATTTATGGAGTCACCAAAAACCTATACCAGAGAGGATACAGTAGAAATTAGCGCCCATGGCAGCATGGTTTCATTAAGAAAGATACTTTCTTTAACTATCCAGAGAGGCGCAAGGCTGGCTCGACCTGGCGAGTTTACCCTCAGAGCCTTTCTAAACGGAAGGATGGATCTGATCCAGGCAGAGTCTGTGCTAGAAATAATTAGGGCCAAAAACGAAGAAGGGTTGCAGGCTGCAGTGGCAGTGCTTAACGGAGGGCTTTCCGATAAAATAAAGTCAACAAGAGAAAACCTATTAGATATCTTGGCAAAGCTTGAAGCCTCAATAGATCTCACAGAGGAGGATATTGAAACAATTTCAAAAGAAGAGATCATAGCAAATATTAAATCGATTATAAAAGAAACAAAAAAAATGCTCAAAGGTTTTGATACGGGAAGGTTTTTAAAAAACGGGCCGCTAGTAGTAATCACAGGAAAACCAAACGTCGGGAAATCAAGCCTTTTTAATATCCTTTTAGAAGCAGACAGGGCAATTGTTACTCCCTCTCCAGGGACAACCCGAGACATGATCGAGGAAGGCGTAAGCATAAATGGCATTCATCTTAGGATTATGGATACTGCAGGCATCAGGAAGAAAGGGGGTTCTGCTGAAACAGAAGGGGCAAGAAGAGCGATAAATTTGCTGACAGAAGCATCTTTAATCCTTTTTGTGATTGATGCCTCTCGTAGTTTTACAGAAGAGGATAGAATGATTCTTAAGGCCATAAAAGGAAAGGAGGTATTGCTGATATTGAATAAAACAGACCTCCAAAGAAAGCTTGACCCTTCCAAGGTTACAAAACTATTTCTAAAAAACAAGGTTCTCAAGACTTCTATAAAGCATAGAAAAGGAATCAAAGAGATAAAAAAAAGTATTGCATCGGTTCTAAGCAAAAAAAGAAATTCTCCGAATGGAAGTCCAGTGCTTTTAGGAGAGAGACACAGAGATATTTTAATAAGAACAAACCAATCCCTGTCTAAGAGCATTGATTCGCTCAAAAAGGGCATGGGCGAAGAATTGGTAGCCATAGATCTCAGAGAGGCGGTTGAATGTCTTGAGGAGGCTACAGGCGAGAGGTTTTCAGAAGACCTTCTGGAGAGAATTTTTAAAGATTTTTGTGTGGGAAAGTAAGAAGAGAGATGGTAAAAACATCATCTTTACGGAGAGAAAAACATAAGCCTATCCCCTAACAAAAAAATTAAAGATCTTATAGAAATAAGATTTAAAAGAGCCGGTTTTTTGCTCGATGAAGAGCAGACAAAGAAATTTATAAGATATTTGGAAGAGATAAAAAAATGGAATGAAAAAATAAACCTTACCTCTTTAAATAATGATAAAGATATAATAGAACAACTTTTTATCAACTCCCTCTTCTTTGCCCTTCCTATAAGCCTTAATAAGGACCTAAAAATACTAGACCTGGGATCCGGGGCAGGATTTCCAGGATTGCCTATCAAAATCCTCTTTCCAGCAACACCAGTAACTCTGCTGGAGGCCTCAAAGAGAAAAACCGCTTTTTTAAAACATATGATAAGAACGTTAAATATCAAAGGGATAGAGTGTATTTCAAAAAGATCCGAAGAGCTGGCAAGAGAAAAGGAAAGAATAGCATATTATGATATTATCTTAACGAGGGGGACAGGCTCAATAAAAAGAATAACAAAAACATCCTTGCCCCTGCTGAAAGAAGGGGGCCTTTTTATCTCTCAAAAAGGATTAGAGAACCGAGACGAAACAGAGGAAGAAGCCCCAATGGTTAAGCTTTTCAAAAAAAATTTTTTTAAAGAAAGGGGCTTTATATTGTTAATCTTTAAAAAATGTTTCACGTGAAACATCTGCTTATCCTTCTTTTCCTTCTCTTTTTAGAGAAAACATGCTATTATTTTTAAAAAAATAGCTATACTAAAATAAAAAATATATGGCGAAGGTTATCTGTGTAGCAAACCAAAAAGGGGGCGTGGGCAAAACTACCACAGCAGTAAATCTATCTGCCTGTTTGGCCGTAGCAGAGCGAAGAACCCTTTTAATAGACCTAGACCCACAAGGAAATGCCAGCAGTGGGTTGGGTATTAGCAAAGATGGGCTTGAAAAAAATGTTTACCAGGCCCTTATTGAAAATTGCTCACTTGATAAAACCATTCAGCATACAGAAATAGAACATTTAGACATCGTTCCTTCGAATATAGACCTTATAGGAGCAGAAATAGAGTTTGTAAACATGGAAGACAGAGAGAAGAGATTAAAGGCCGCGCTTGAGAAAGTAAGAGACAGTTATGAATTTATTGTTATAGATACACCCCCCTCCCTTGGTCTTTTGACCATCAATTCATTAACAGCAGCTGATGCGGTCTTGATTCCGCTGCAGTGTGAATTTTATCCCTTGGAAGGATTAAGCCAGCTTTTAAAAACGATAAATTTAATCAAGAGAAACCTTAACCCCTCCTTGTTTATCGAGGGAATTTTATTAACAATGTATGATGTAAGAACACTTATCTCTCAACAGGTAACAGAGGAGATAAGAAGGCTGTTCAAAGATCAAGTTCTTCAAACCATTATTCCAAGGAGTGTTCGTTTAAGCGAAGCCCCAAGCTTTGGCAAACCAATAATTCTCTATGACATTAAATCAAAAGGAGCAGCAGCCTATCTTAATTTAGCAAAGGAGTTAATTTCAAATGCGGCGTAAAGCACTGGGTAAAGGGTTAGAAGCATTAATTCCGGAACTTAAGACAGATACAATTAAGGAAGAGAGGTTGATAAATATTCCTGTATCAATGATTAAACAAAACAGATATCAGCCAAGAAAGAGACTTGATAAGGCAAAACTAAAAGACCTGGCAGACTCTATCAAGGAAAAGGGAATAATTCAGCCGATCATAGTAAAAAGAGGAGAAGATGGTTATGAGCTTATTGCGGGCGAGAGGCGCTGGAGGGCCTTGCAGATGCTGGGAATCGAAAAAGCGCCTGCCTTGATAAAAGAAATATCTAGCTCAGAGATATTGGAACTGGCTTTGATAGAGAATATTCAAAGAGAAGAGCTGAACCCCATAGAGGAAGCCCTTGCTTATAACGAGTTGATTAAGGGGTTTGGCATGACCCAGGAGGAACTTTCTCGCAGGGTGGGAAAGGACCGATCCTCAATAACCAACTATATTCGGTTATTAAAACTCCCAGAGACTATCAAAGAAGATATTGAAAACAATAGATTGTCAATGGGACATGCCAGGACTCTTCTTGGTCTGAAGTCTGCAAAGGAGCAGAAAGCCGTTAGGGATGTAGTTATTAAGAAGGCCCTTTCTGTCAGGGAAACAGAGAACCTTGTCAGGAAGGCACAGCAAGGATTGAGGCTGAAGAAGAAGGCAAAAAAAGATATATTCCTTCTTTCTATTGAGGAAGAACTTAAGAGGAGGCTAAACACAAAGGTTAATATTAGCCAAAGCAAAAAAGGAGGGAAGATAGAAATATACTATTACTCTGAAGAAGAACTCCAAAGATTGTTGGAAGAGATAAAAAAAGGGGGGATTAATTAAAAAATGTCAAAGGAAAAGAACGAACAATCAGAATCCAAAGAAATTAAGGCATTTCTTGGAGAGGGAACAGAATTTAAGGGAACTCTAAGCTTTGAAGGAACGGTTAGGATTGACGGAATGCTAGAGGGTGAAGTGGTGACTTCAGACACCCTGATTGTTGGCGAAAAAGCAAGAATCAATGCAGAGATTCACGTTGGTACCTTAATAGCTCTGGGGAAAATAACAGGCAATATTAGTGCCTCAAAAAAGATAAAAATTCATTCGAGCTGTGAATTAAATGGGAATATCAAAACCCCTTCCCTTTTTATTGAAGAAGGGGCTATCTTTGAGGGAAGCTGTGAGATGGACAAGGAGATGCTTAATGTTTCAATAGCTGAGGAGGTACAGCTTAAAAATAGCTAAAATAGAAAGCATGAAGATATTGACAAAAATTACACTGTTGTGCTAGATTATTTTGCTTTTTAAAGGTTATTCTAATAAAAGTTTTCAAATCTAATTTTAAAGTTGAGGTCTTAATATGTCTATTGACTCAACATTTTTTTTGCTTTTTATCAATTTTATTATATTGCTTGTTATTTTAAGAAAGTTTCTGTTCAGACCCTTCTTGGAAAATTTTGAGAAAAGAGAGAGGCTAACCAAAGGCTATCTCAAAAAGGCAGAAGATGATGAAAGGCTTGCTGAGGACAAGCTAGAAGAATATAAAAGAATCATACATTTAACAAAAAATGAGACCAGTGAAGATCTGGCGAGAGTTCAAAAAGAAGCTATTGAAAGGCAACGGGAGATTGTCGATTCAGCAACGCTCAAATCTCGAAATATCATGGAGAAGGCGAAGACAGAGATAATAGAAGCAACATCTCAAGCAAAAAAAGAGCTTATAGAAAAGACCAAGAGGTTTTCAGCAGAAATTGCAGAGAAGATATTGGGAAGAAAGCTATAAAAGGTATTTTATGTTAATAAATCGGATAATATTTTCAGTTCTGTTAATCATTTTTTCGGCCAAAGCAGCTTCTGCGGCAGGAGGAGGACATTTTAGCTTAACCCATGAAGCCTTTAAGATTATAAATTTTGGATTATTTATAGCTGTCTTATACTTTTTTTTATTCAAGAAGGCAAGGGAATTTTTTAAAGGAAGAAGTAAGAGTATAAAAGACGAGCTAGAAGAAGCTGATTTAGCAAGAAATAGAGCAGAGCAAAGGCTTAAAGAGTATAGAGAGAAGCTTGATTCTGTTGAGAAGGAAATCTCTATGTTACGAGAACAAGCCAAATTGGATGGTGAAAAAATTCAAGAGAAAATAAAACAAGAGGCCGAAGAACTAGCTAAAAAAGTAGTTGAGCAGACAAAGAGAAACATTGAATTAGAGTCCAAAAAAGCTAAGGCCAAACTTCAACAGGAAGCAGCTCTTTTGGCACTCGGAATGGCTGAGGAACTCATAAAAAAGAATATTAAAAAAGAAGATCATAATAGATTGATAGATGAATACATAGAAAAAATGGAGAAACTGTCTTGATAGGGAATGTTGTATCAAGAAGGTATGCAAAGGCCTTATTAGAGATAAACAAAGAACCGAAAGATGTGGACAGAATTGATAAAGAGCTAAAAAATATTGCTTCTTTAATTGAAGAGAACAAAGGCCTTCGGGACCTTCTCTACAATCCAGGCATAGACTTAGGTTTTAAAAAAGGAATATTAGCAGAAATCATTGAAATTATTAAAGTTATGCCGGTCGTGTCAAGATTTTTATATCTTCTCCTTGAAAAGAACAGGCTGAATCATATTATGGCGATATCTCTAATTTATGGGGAGCTTTCTAACGAGATTCACAACAGAGTGAAAGCCTTGATAACATCTGGCTATCAAATACCAGAAGACTCAAAAAAGAGGTTGAAAGAGAAGCTTTCAAAGTTAACCAAAAAAGAGGTGTTATTAGAAGAGAAAATTGACCCTTATTTGGTTGGAGGGATAAAGATTCAGATGGGAGGATATATAATAGATGGAAGCATTAAAAACCAACTGGGACATATAAAAGAAGAACTATTGAAGGGGGTTAAAGGATAATGGAAATCAAGGCAGAAGAGATTAGCGAGGTAATAAAGAGGCAGATTGAAGGCTTTGAAAAAGAAATAGAGTTAAGCGAGATAGGAACAGTCATCTCTGTGGGCGATGGAATAGCAAAGATTTATGGATTGGAGAAGGCGATGGCTGGCGAGCTCATAGCTTTTCCAGAAAATGTTTATGGTATGGTTTTTAATCTGGAAGAGGACAGCGTAGGAACCGTGCTTTTGGGAGAAAGCAGGCTTATCAAAGAGGGGGATGAGGTAAAAAGGACAAAAAGGATTGTAGAGATTCCAGTAGGCGATAAGATGATAGGAAGAGTTGTCAATGCCCTGGGAGAGCCTTTAGACGGGCAGGGGCCTATTGATACAGTAGAGTTTAGGCCTGTTGAGAGATTAGCGCCTGGTGTGGTTAGTAGGCAACCAGTAAAAGAACCCCTTCAGACAGGGATTAAGGCAATTGATTCAATGATACCTATTGGTAGGGGCCAGAGAGAATTGATTATCGGGGACCGCCAGACAGGAAAAACAGCTATTGCTTTAGATACGATTATTAATCAGAAAGATAATGATGTCAAATGTATCTATGTGGCTATAGGCCAGAAGATGTCAACGGTAGCAAGGATTGTAGATACCTTAGAAAAGAATGGGGCCATGGAATACACAACAGTCATTTCAGCGACAGCGAGCGAACCCGCACCCTTACTCTATATTGCCCCTTATTCTGGATGTGCTCTTGGAGAGTATTTTAGGGACAATAAACAGCATGTCCTGATTATATACGATGATCTTTCCAAACACGCGGCAGCTTACAGGCAATTATCTTTGCTTCTCAGAAGGCCTCCTGGCAGGGAAGCCTTTCCAGGGGATATATTTTATCTCCACTCAAGATTGCTGGAGAGGGCAGCAAAATTAAATGATGAGATAGGAGGAGGATCTCTAACAGCATTGCCTATTATAGAAACACAGGCAGGAGATGTATCTGCATATATCCCAACAAACGTTATCTCTATTACAGACGGACAGATATATCTGGAATCTGACCTCTTTTATTCTGGAATTAGGCCTGCTATTAACGTTGGGCTTTCTGTATCTCGCGTAGGAGGGGCTGCCCAGATCAAAGCAATGAAACAGGTGGCTGGAAGGCTGAGGCTGGATTTAGCTCAGTATAGGGAAATGGCTGCTTTTGCTCAGTTTGGCAGTGAGTTAGATGCTACAACGCAGGCCCAGCTTGCAAGAGGACAAAGGATGATAGAGGTATTAAAACAGGGTCAATACAGACCACTTTCAATAGAAAAACAGGTTTTAATAATCTATCTCGGGGTTAATGGATATTTAGATGATGTCCCGCCAGAGGAATGCCGTGAGGTTGAGGAAAAAATCCTCCAATTTATGGATGAGAAGCATCCTGATATAGGAAAAGAAATAAAGGATAGCAAAGAGATTAGTGAAGATACTGAGGATAAACTTAGAGACGCCATTGATGAGTTTAAAAAAACCTTAGAATCTCAATAACTTAAAACAAATTTAAATATAATAAAATAAATGGCTACGTTAAGAACAATAAGGCGGAGAATAGGAAGCATAAGAAATACCCAGCAGATAACAAAAGCTATGAAGATGGTAGCTGCTGCAAAGCTTAAGGGCGCTCAAGATAGCTTGCTATCGGCCAGGCCTTATTCTAGTAAGATTCAAGAAGTTGTAGAGAATCTTGTTGCGAGAACTGATCTTAGCCCCCACCCTTTGTTAGAAAAAAGAGAGATAAAAAGGTTGGTTTTGATAGTCGTTTCTTCTGATAGGGGGCTCTGTGGCGCTTTTAATGCAAATATCTTCAGAGAAGCAATGAGCTTTTTGAAAGAAAAGGAATTTGAAAAGTCATTGATGTTGATTGGAAAAAAGGCTCAGGAGTTTTTTAAAAGAAGGGATTTTAAAATCAAAAAAGAATATAAGGATTTATTTACAGACTTTTCATATACAAAGGCTTCAGAGATAAGCCAGGATATCATGGAAAATTATGTAACGAGAGACATTGATGGTGTCTATATAATTTATAATTATTTTAAGTCTGTCTTATTTCAGAAAACCATCATAAACACTTTATTGCCTTTTGAATGCAAGAACAAACAGGAGGGAGCAGCAGATATTGATTATATTTATGAACCTTCAGAGCTAGAAATCTTAAAAGACCTTCTGCCAAGATATATAAAAACACAGATTTTTAGGGTCCTTTTAGAATCAATAGCCAGTGAGCACAGCGCAAGGATGACGGCGATGGATGCAGCAACAGAGAATGCTGCCGAGTTAACAGAAAGCTTAACCCTTACATACAACAAAGCAAGGCAGGCTGCAATAACAAAAGAAATTATAGAAGTTGTAAGCGGCGCTGATGCTATGAAAGGTTAATTTAAGGAGGAAGAAAGCTAATGAACGAAGGAAAGGTTATGCAGGTTATTGGTCCAGTTGTTGATATCCAGTTTGAGAGAGGAAAGCTACCTTCCATATACAATGCTGTAAAAATCATTAAAGATCAGCAGGAAGGCTCGGGTGATAAAGAAGATTCTATCACGGTCGAAGTGGCCCAACACTTAGGAGAAAACTCTGTTAGGACTATTTCCATGAAGCCTACTGAAGGACTTGTTCGAGGAATGAGGGCTATAGATACAGGAGAGCCCATTTCAGTTCCTGTAGGAAAGGAGATCTTGGGGAGGGTCTTAAATGTTTTAGGAGAGCCAGTAGATGGCCTGGGACCAGTAAACACAAAAGAGAGATATCCGATTCATCGTCCAGCCCCTGACCTCCAAGAGCAGGCAATAGAAACGGAGATGTTTGAAACAGGGATTAAGGTAATTGATCTGCTAGAACCTTACTTAAAAGGGGGCAAGACAGGTCTTTTTGGTGGTGCTGGCGTAGGAAAGACCGTTATTGTTATGGAACTGATCAGAAACATTGCCATTGAGCATGGTGGAGTCTCTGTTTTTTCCGGCGTTGGGGAGAGGACAAGAGAAGGAAATGACCTCTGGTTAGAGATGAAGCATTCCGGCGTTATAGATAAAACGGCCCTTATTTATGGTCAGATGACAGAACCCCCAGGCGCAAGGCTGAGGGTAGGGCTTACAGGCCTTAGCGTTGCTGAATATTTCAGGGACGTTCAAGGCCAAGACGTACTTCTTTTTATTGATAATATTTTCAGGTTTGCCCAGGCTGGCTCAGAGGTATCAGCCCTGCTGGGAAGAATGCCTTCTGCAGTTGGCTATCAACCAACGCTGGCCACAGAGATGGGCGACCTTCAGGAGAGAATTACTTCTACCAAGAAAGGATCTATTACATCTGTCCAGGCCATATATGTTCCTGCAGACGATCTCACTGACCCTGCACCTGCTACAACCTTTGCCCATTTAGATGCCACCACTGTTTTGTCAAGACAGATAGTAGAACTGGGCATATATCCTGCTGTAGACCCACTAGATTCCACATCGAGAATTCTTGACCCACGAGTTATTGGAGAGGAACATTATCAGATAGCCAGGGAAGTTCAAAATGTCCTTCAGAGATATAAAGACCTTCAGGATATCATAGCCATCTTGGGAATGGATGAACTATCAGAGGAAGACAAGGTTATTGTTGCTAGGGCAAGAAAGATTCAGAGATTTCTTTCTCAGCCATTTTTTGTGGCCGAAACCTTTACAGGAACCCCTGGAAGATATGTTCCATTAAAAGAGACCGTAGCTGGATTTAAAGAGTTAATATCTGGCAATTTAGACCATATTCCAGAGCAGGCTTTTTATATGGTTGGAAATCTTGATGAAGTCCTCAAAAAGTCAGAGGAGCTTAAGGGCGAAAAGGTGTAGATGAAAATGAAGATAAGTTTACAGATTCTAACCCCTGATAGACAACTTGTGAAAGAAGAGATAGATACAGTAACAGCTCCAGGAGTAGAGGGGGAATTCGGCGTTCTTCCTGGCCATACATACTTTATAACTAAGCTCGGTATCGGTGTGGCCTCGTATAGCGTTGGTTCTGAAAAAAAATATCTATCAATTAGCGGTGGCATTGCCGAGATTGGACCAGACAGGGTTAATATTCTAACAGATGTTGCTGAAATACCAGAAGAGATTGACATAGAAAGAGCAGAGGCTGCCAAGGAGAGAGCAGAGGCTCGTTTGGCAGGGAAAACAGATGAGGATATAGATTATACAAGGGCATGGGCTGCCTTACAAAAGGCACTTGCCAGAATACGTTTAGCCTCACAAAGAAAAAATTAGTTTAATAACTGTATTTTATTGTTAAAAGGCAGTGCTTAAGTTGGCACTGTCTTTTGATTTAAAGAAAAGATATAAATAAGAGAGAGACAGGCACACAGAATGAACTATTGAAAAAAAGGTTATTATAGACATTATAGAATTTGGCTTAAAGAACAAAAGAGGGATATTCTAAAAAAGGGAAATATTTGGATTTTCAAACATCAAAATTAAGGGAGAGACCATGAAAAGCCCAAAAGAAATCATAATGGAGAAGAAGGCAAAAGCAGTTTGTAAAGCCCTTGAAAAGAGATACATGAATGGGCTGTTTGTAGAAACAAAAGAAAAGGCTTGCAAAGAGGTATTAAAGATGGTTCCGAATAAATCCTTGGTGGGCCTTGGCGGTTCCGTGACCCTATTAGAAACAGGTCTTGTTGATAAGCTTCGGAAAAAGGATGTAGCCCTTCTTGATCGATATAAAAAAGATATAACCCCGAAAGAAATAGAAGCAATGAGGGTAAAAGGGCTCATGTCTGATGTCTATATCTGTAGCTTCAATGCCATAACCATAAAGGGGCAAATTATCAATTGCGATGGTATGGGAAACAGGGTTGCCGCTACCCTGTTTGGTCCTAAAAAAGTAATATTGATAGGCAGTGTAAGCAAGATTGTTAATACGATTCAGGAAGGGATTGATAGAGTTCATAGCATAGCCGCACCAATGAACTGTATCAGGTTTAATGCCAAGACTCCCTGTGCTGCAACAGGAATTTGTGATGACGAACACTGTTTTCCTCCAGGAAGGCTCTGTAATTGTTTTACCATCATTGAGGGACAGCATCAAAAAGGAAGGATAAATATAGTGCTCGTTGGTGAAGAATTTGGGTTTTAATATCTTAATTTTTTGAATACTAGGAAAGAAGTTGAACAAAAAGGTTCCGCGGACCTAATTATAATTCAATTAATTATAAATATCTACTGTTTAAAATTTATCCTTAAAAGAAGATTCTTTTTTTCATCTCTTTTTGATATTATAAAAATCTAGTTGTTGAGGAGACAATTATCTATAATTAGCTATGAAAAGAGACAAGTTCTTCCTATTGAAAAGCCTGCATGGCAAGAGATTAGATAGTTATACCCTTCATTTAGGTGAAATTAAACAGCTAAAAATGAGCGGTTGGAGGGGCTTTAAGCTCTATCTCCAAGATTCCCTTGGTATCCTTAGCAAAAACCCTGTAATCAGAGGTATATACAGTATTGGAAGAAAAAAAGAAGTTAAACCCTGGATGGATTTAGAGTATCATGAAGAATTGAAATTTTTTAAAAGAGAAGAGGCTAAAGATAAGTTTTCCATAAGTTCTCAAGGTTTTGGCAGAATGCTTTTTCAATGCCTTGGAGATATCATCCCTCCTGGAGGCCACCTCATGGTCTCTTATGAAAATCGACAGAAAATTCATATCAATACTGTGAAATCCTTGAATATAGGCATTCCCCCCGTTGTCACGCCTCTTGGTTTTCTTATTTTCATCAGCGGTTTTCAGCATATAAAGGACTGGTATCTTGCTGAAGGCGGCTTTGAAGGACCCAGAAAAATTTGGGGAGAAAAAGCCCCTGACGCAAGCTGGGCTCAAACCTTTTATGAAGAAACAGCAAAGCAAATTCTTCAGTTTCTAAAGAGAAAGCCAAAACCATCTCATAAAGAATTGGAAGAATCAGCAGATAGATGTTCAAGAGAAGCATTAGGGATTATTAAGAGAAATTATAGGGGTAATTTTAATATCGAAGCATATTAGTTTTAAATTTTTGAAAAATTGTACCTGAACTCTAAAACTTATTGACGGTATTTTTTCTTTTTGATAGATATGTCTTAAAAAAGAATTTTTAAAAAGAAATAAAAAACTCATTCCGATGAAGAAGAAAATTTAACCTTTCAAAAATAGAAAGGAGTATTTGATATATGCTGAAGTTAGAAGATGCTGTCTTGATTATTGTTGATGTCCAAGGAAAATTGGCTAATCTGATGCATAATAAAGAAGTACTTTTTGAGAACCTTCAAAAAATCATTAAAGGAGCAAAGATTCTTGGGATTCCTATTCTCTGGGCTGAGCAGAATCCTCAAGGTTTAGGGCCGACAATACCTGAGGTGGCCACTCTTTTATCTGACATTCAGCCTATATCCAAGATTGAATTTAGTTGTTGTGGCAGTGAACACTTTGTGAAAGCGCTTAAGGAATTAAAACGAAAACAGGTTCTCATTACAGGTATTGAAGCACATATCTGCGTTTACCAGACAGCTATTGATTTGATAGATCTAGGCTATGAAGTCCAGATTGTCGCAGATGCTGTTTCCTCAAGAACAGAGGAGAATAAAAAGATAGGCCTGGATAAAACCAGAGATGCAGGTGCGACCTTAACGAGTATTGAGACAGCCCTGTTTGAATTACTAAAGGTTGCCGAAGGAGAAACATTCAAAGAGATTCTTAAAATAGTTAAGTAAATACTTCTCCAAGAGGATATATTTTCTGGCTTCGACACATTTTGACTAAATCCAACTTTTTTGTTAAAAAATAACTGATAAAGTCTTAACCAGTAATCTTTTTAGTGAGGTTTTTAATGATTAAAAAGGCTTTGTTAGAAACAATTTATGACTCAGCAAGTATGCAGAGATGGAATGATAAAATAAGGCCTGTTGATCTAAGAGAGCTGGACAAGCAGGCCCATAAGATGATTATTGCTTATGTCATAGGGAAACTTGAAGAGAGAGAGAAAGATTTTGACTGGATTGATATCATTGAAGGGGGTCTCTTTGAATTTTTTCAGAGGCTTATCCTTACTGATTTAAAACCGCAGATTTTCGGGGAGATTAAGAAGGACAAGACTAAATATAAACAATTAAACGAATGGGTTTTTGAAAAATTAGAACCTACAATCTCTCCCCTTGGTAAAGATTTTTTCAATAGATTTAAAAGCTATTTTTTAGAATCAAAGGAAACTCTTTCTAAAAAGATTTTACATGCCGCTCATTTCTATGCCACAAAATGGGAGTTTAATATTATAGAAAGGGCAAATCCTGAGGGATACGAGATACCTCAAATAAGGGAAGAATTAGAAAATGAATTGGAGAAACACTACGATTTAACAGGCCTGAAGCAATTGGTGTTGTACACTAATTTAAACAATTTTGTTGATTTATGCGGTCAGCTAAGATTTCAATTAAGATGGAGCAATCTTCATATGGTTCCCAGAACATCTGTTTTGGGTCATATGCTCATTGTTGCTATGCTGGCATATCTTTTTTCTCTGGAAAACAATGCATGCAAGAAGAGGTGTTTGAACAATTACTTTACCGGTCTATTTCATGACCTGCCTGAAGTCCTTACGCGAGATATCATTTCTCCTGTAAAAAGGTCTATTGAAGGTCTGGAAGATATGATTAAAGGATATGAGACAAGACGAATGGAAGAGGAGGTCTATAAACTACTTCCACCAGATTGGCACACTCAGATTAAAATGTTTACTGAGAGCGAATTCAAATCTATTGTCACAATAAATGGAAAGAACCAAGAAATGTCGAGTGACGAAATACAAAAGCATTATAATAAAGATAGGTTTAATCCAAGAGACGGAAAACTTATCGAGGCAATTGATGACCTTTCAGCATACATAGAGGTATATTTATCTTTAAGAAATGGGATCAAAAGTTCAAAACTCAAGGATGCTGAGAACGGTTTGAGAAATAAGTATAAAGGAAGAAAATCTAAAATTGCTGGTATAGACTTTGCAGCAATATATGCTGATTTTACAAGCTAAAGCAAATTTGAGTAAGCCTATTTATAAAAAACTATTACCAGCCTTTGTTTTGTAAGATTTTATTTGACAAGCTATAGTCTTTAAAAGCAAAATTGATATTCCAATCCATTATCTTTACAAAAGTGTTCAATCTCTAAAATCAAGTCATTATAATATTTGTTGTTAAGTTTCAGGTAAAGAGAGGTTAATTTTGGATCAATTTGTTTAAAGGCTTTAGATAGGTTCCATAGGTTACTCTTTATATAATTCATCTTATCGATATACAGATATTTTATTCCAGAGGAGAGGATCATATTTAATAGAGGCAAAAGGGTTTTTCTTGTAATATAAGGAAGGATAGGACCGAGGAAAACATAAGCATTTATCCCTTTCTCAGAGATTTCTTTTAAAGCAGAAACTCTAGATTTAATTGATGATGCCCCTGGCTCAAATATTCTTCTTATTTTTTCATCATAGGTTGTGATGGTCATTCCTATTTCCAGATGAGGCATTTCTTTAAATATATCAAGATCTCGTAAGATTAAAGCAGATTTTGTTTGGATATGGATATGAAAGCTATGATGCATAAGTTCCCTTAAAAGACCTCGTGTTAGGCGATATTTTTCTTCAATAGGTTGATAGGGGTCTGTTACGGTACCCATCATAATCTTTCCTCTCTTATATTTTTTTATTTCCCTTTTTAAGATTTCTGGTGCATTTATCTTTATATCCAAAAAACGTCCCCAAGGCTCCCTATGGCCTGTAAACCTCTTCATAAATTTCGCATAGCAATATACACACCCATGAGCACAACCAATATAGGGATTAATGGCATAATCAATGCCATCTATCCTTGATTTTACTAAAATCGATTTACAATGGATCTCTGAAACTTTCAATAACAACCTCCTGGGGTTTACTTCTTTAATAAATAGTTTGGGGAAGGGTTAGGGATTAAAAATAATAAAAAAATTATTTATTCCTAAGGATTCTCACATAGTTCAGTTCTCTGGGGATTTCGCAGTCTTCACAATAATTATGTTCTGCAAGGATCTTTATATCATCAAGAGCCCTTTTATCACCCTCAAAGATTACTTCATGATATCCCTTGTCTGCAATGAGACCCCCTGCCTCCATTAGGCTCAGCACTGATCTTGCATTAAATTTTTTCCCATCAACTACAAGAAAAACATCAGTGCCATGTTCCTTAACAATGAGAGAGATATACCCCGCAGGCCTAGCGTGGAAGCCCAGAGGTTTGGGAGGGGGGAGTTTATAGCGGGCCTTTATGGTATATTTCGATAGAATTTTTTCTGCGATGAGCTTTCCTTTCTGTAAATAATCGTTACTATAAAAAAAAGCGAAATTGATAATTGTATTTAACCCCTCTTTTCTATCAACAATCTTTGTAATTTTCTCTTTAATTCCTCCAGTTCTCACCTCGTCTGCATGCCTTTCAAAAAAGTGAGAGAGCCAGCGGACTATTTCTAAGAGATGAAGACAAATAGATGTAAAGCCCCTTAATTTAGTGAGATTTTTATCGTTTTTTTCAAGAAATGTATTTTTTATATAGGTATCGTAGTCTGATTGAATCCCCTGCAGAATATTTTTAAAATTCTGAACCTTTGTTTCATCGATTATTTTTGGAATAACAGGGATTTCTGTTTCCTTCTTATAAAATTTCTCGAGATTAGTTTCTTTTGATAATTTTGCAACATTCCTAAATCTCCTTGAAAGCGCAATAATTCTTTCTTCATTATCTTTTAAATCATCCTCGTGAAGATTTTTAGGAAGACGCTTGGAGATGTGAATTTCACTAAAAGCTCTATCTATGTAACATTCTTTGGGATGTTTCATCCCATTTTTACTTGCATCCTTTTTTAGAATACCAAACAAATCTAATACAGAATTGTTTATAAAACTCATAGCACTATTAGCATCTCTATGAAATTTAGCGGCATCATCTTTTGAATCTTCCAGTTTATAGTAATAATATCTGTCTAAGATGTGTCTTAACTGGAGTCCTGCAATCGCAAAGTTTCTTATTGAGGCAATTAGTTCAGTAAAATAGAACCATGATTTATTTTCTCTTGCCCCGTGATTATCTAAAAAGTCTTCAAAAAGTTCTGCTTCATTAGAAAGGTTTGCATAAAAGGTCTTTGATTCCGGAGAATCCTTTTTCAGGCAATTGATAACTTTAAAGAAATTTACAGAGGCCTGTTCTATAAGGGGGAGGAATTTTTTTTCAGTAATGATTTTCTTTAAAGGGACATTTGGCATTATTCACCTTGTTTTAAATTAAATAAAGTCTATTAAAAATTTTTTGCTAGGTCAACCAAATAATTAAATCGATATGGTTTCAATAAGATACAGGTAAAAAATTAAAGAAGGCAAATCCCTCCCTTTCTTCTTAATGCTTATATGGATGTTTTTCAAACCTGTTCTCAAAGCGATTTCTTTCCATGTCTTTTACTGCCAGGCTATATTCTTTATACCATTTTATTCTCTCTTTTAATGAACACTCTTTTTTTGTATATTGATAGAGGTTTTCACTGCAATCTTCACAAAAAGACTTGGACTGAATGCTATCTGTATAGAGACAATAGCCAAACTCTAACTTCAGTTTTTTAAACATCTTAAGATTAATGTAGGCTTTAAACTAGAAAAGTCAATAGGTTAGGGAAGACATGAAAAATTTTTCCACAGGTTGTGTATAAACCTGTTGAAAACCACAATATATAGTATATTGCCAATTAAGTAAAAATATTAGACATTTTCCTGCCTTTAACTTATACTACAAGGAGAAAAAGGAGATATGGATGATAAAACCAAAGGCATTGCAAAAGGGTGATACCATAGGAATTGTTGCTCCTTCTGGATTATTTGATAAGAAGAAGTTTGAAAAAGGGATAGAGTTTATAAAGAAAATAGGATTTAACCCATTTTGGAGAGAAGATATATTTCATGCAGAGAGGTATATGGCTGGTTCTGATTCCAGAAGGGTTTCTGAACTCATGGATTTGTTCAGCAACGAAGAAATCAAAGCCATTTTCTGTGCAAGGGGTGGTTATGGTGCTGGAAGGATACTTCCCCTTTTACAAAAAGAAAAGATTGTTAATCATCCAAAAATCTTTGTGGGATATAGCGATATTTGTTTTCTCCTGAATTTCTTTGTACAAGAATGTTCCATGGTTTGCTTTCATGGACCTATGGTTGCAGGAGCTTTGGCACGGGGCCTTTCTCCATATGAAGAAGAGGTTTTTATAAGACTTCTAACCTCTAAGAAGCCTCTAGGAGAGCTCAATTTAGATGGAATAGAGGTGTTACGTGAAGGGATAGGGGAAGGTATACTCATAGGTGGATGTCTTTCAATAATCATTAGTTCAATGGGAACAGAATATGAATTAGAAACAAAGGGAAAGATACTTTTTTTAGAAGATACAAACGAACCGCTTTATAGACTGGACAGAATGCTAACCCAGATGAGGATTGCAGGGAAGTTTGATAAGATAGAAGGGATTATTTTTGGACATATATTCGATCCCAAAGAGGAAGTTTTATTCAAAGAGATGGCAAAAGAGATATTTGAAGAGACAAAAGCCCCTGTATTATATAAAGTTCCCGCGGGACATGGAAATCATGGCTTGGCCCTTCCCTTTGGTGTAAAGGTAAGGGTTGATGCAAATGAAAGAAAACTCTTTTTTTTAGAATCGGCTGTTTCATGACACAGGATGATTATAAGAATACATTGGAAAAGGAAGAGTATTCAAGGATCACAGATATTATGGAGAGGGCCAGAAAGAGCAGTATATTTCCTGGCGCATATCTATTGTTTGCTAAAAGAGGAGATATTAAATATAAAAAGGCGTTTGGCCATGGTTCTCTTGTTCCTGAGATATCAGAACTTAGAGAAGATACCATATTTGACATTGCATCGTTAACTAAGGTGATTGCAACGACCACCGCTCTGATGCTATTGGTTAGAGATAAATATCTTGAAATAGATGATAAGGCATCTAAATTTATTCCTTCACTTGTTAAATATGGCAAGAGTGACATAACTCTCCGCCACCTTTTAAGCCATTCCTCAGGTCTACCAGCATGGAAACCCTATTATAAAGAAGTTTGTAACAATGATCAGATGATACCTAATTATACAACAAAGAATTTAATCTATGAGATGGTGCATAAAGAGAAGTTGGTTTATCCTCTTGGGGAGGATTTTCAATATAGTGATTTAGGTTTTATTCTATTAGAGGAAGTCATTGAGAAGGTGTCAGGCCAATCTCTGGAGAATTTTTGTGATGAACGTATATTCAGTCCATTAGGAATGAAAAATACCTTTTACATTAAATTGGCTGATAAGAGGAATCTAGCAAAAGAGAAGTTTGCAGCTACAGAGGAATGTCCTTGGAGAAAAAGAGTATTAAGAGGAGAAGTTCATGATGCAAACGCCTATGCTATGGGAGGAGTTGCTGGGCATGCAGGACTCTTTGCAATAGGAGAAGATATATATATCTTTGCAAAGGAGATACTTGAAATTTTTAGGGGAAGAGAAGGAATGATTCCCAAAGAGATATTAGAGAAATTTATTAAAAGGCAGGAGATCGTAAAACACTCAAGCAGGGCCCTTGGTTGGGATACTCCTTCCAGAATATTTTCTACCTCAGGAAGATATTTTTCTAATGAGTCCATTGGACACACGGGCTTTACCGGCGTATCCTTATGGATAGATTTAAAAAGGGAAATAATAGTTATTTTATTGTCAAACAGGGTTCACCCCACGAGAGAGAACCAGACCTTTAATCGATTTAGGCCCTATATCCATGATATAGTCATGGAGGAATTGCTGAACAAGCACAATGGATAAGAGCGCTTTAAAAAAGATTCATATGATTGCTGTATGTGGAACAGGGATGAGTTCCTTAGCAGGAATGCTCAAGAAGTCAGGATATGTCGTCACAGGCTCTGACCAAGATGTTTATCCTCCCATGAGCACTAAATTGGAAGAATTAGGGATTCCGCTAAAGATAGGATACAAGCCGTCCAATCTTGATGAAAATCCTGATTTGGTGATTGTAGGGAATGCTGTATCAAGGAAAAATCCAGAGATAAAAGCGCTTTTGAAAAAGAAAATCCCTTATCTCTCGTTTCCTCAGGCTTTGGCTGATTTCTTCCTGAAGGAAAAAGAAACAATTGTTATTGCTGGAACCCACGGAAAAACAACAGCTTCTTCCCTTATGGCGTGGATTTTAGAGGTGGCTGGTGAGAACCCAGGATTTATGATTGGAGGAATTCCTTTAAATTTTGGAGAAAATTATAAATTAGGTATGGGGAGATATTTTGTGGTGGAGGGGGATGAGTATGATACAGCCTTTTTTGATAAGGGTCCAAAATTTCTTCATTATTTACCAAAAAATGTCATATTGACAAGTATAGAGTTCGACCATGCTGATATATATCAGGATCTAAATCATATCAAAGAATCCTTTAAAAAATTTGTTCAGATTATACCTGAAGAAAAAATACTTCTTCTTGGTCTCGATTTTCCGCATTCACGTGAAATGAAGAAATATGCAGGCTGTAAAACTGAGACCTATGGCTTTCATCCAATGGCTGAGTGGAGAGCTGTTGATATGAAACTCGGTAAGTCCGGTGCTGAGTTCTCTATAAATAATAAGAAAGAAAAAATGGGCCCTTTTCATTGGTCTATGATAGGAAGACACAATATTCAAAATGCCATTGGTGTTATAGCAATGGCAGTGAGACTTGGCATCCCCCTTCAAACCATAAAGAAAAGCCTTAAGGCCTTTAAGGGGGTAAGGCGTCGTCAGGAAATCAAGATTGAAAAAAATGGCATTATTGTAATTGATGATTTTGCTCATCATCCTACATCTGTGAGAGAAACCATAGGAGCTGTTAAAGCACATTATCCGGATAAAAGACTCTGGGCGTTGTTTGAGCCCCGCACAGCTACAAGCAGAAGGAATTTATTTCAAAATGACTACGTAGATGCCTTTAAGGCGGCTGATAAAGTTATCATTGCAGGAGTCTTTAGGCCTGAGCAGATAGAACAGGAACTAATTTTCTCTCCATCTCAATTGGTCAGTAAATTAAATTCAAATGGCCATTCAGCCTATTTTATAGAAGAGGTGGATGAGATAGTTGATTTTTTAAGAAAGAGTTTAAGCCCAGGAGATATTGTTCTTGTTATGTCAAACGGTTGTTTTGGAGGCATCCATGAAAAATTGGGCTCGATGCTGAAGAGCATGGGAAATAAGTGAAAGGTCAGAAGTTATGGAGATGAATCAAGAGAGAGAAAAAGAGGTAAGGGAGGCCTGGAGGAGACTCAAGGAAAATCAATCGAAGAGAAGAGAAAAACTGAGACGAGATATAACAAATATTAAGACAATCTTTTTATTTATCCTCGTTATCATCATATTTGTTGTTTTTTATTTTTTAATTCAACTCTATATAAAAGAGGATACTTATATCAAATCAAAAAGAGATGATCTGATACGAATAGAGCTAAAAGATATTGAACAGAGTAAAGAAAAAAGCGAAGATAAATAGTATAAAGAGCAAGGAAAGACTATTGGATGAGATAAAACTTATTTGGAAAAGGAAAAAATTCATCATCTTCATCACACTTTTATCTCTGTTGATTGCTGGCACCATTAATTTTAAGAAGTACAATAAATATGATATAGTGGCTCGCATTAAGGCTGAAAAACTCAATCAAGAGTTAGTTGAAAATAAGGCTCTATTCAAATCGATGTTCATTGAGGATTTAGATTTAAAACATCCTTTAAAGGTCAACTCATTTTTATCTGGAAAAGAGAAAAAATATCTCATGGTTGAGATAAGAACCGGCGATCCTGATGTGGTAAAGAAAAGATTACGGAAATTAGCATGTGATATTGCCAGTATTAGATTAGACAAAAGGTCTACCTCTGCAGATAAGATTTTTTATACCATTCTTTTTATGCTCTGTGTGCTCATTATGACGTCGGTCTTTGTTCTCGTCTTTTTTGAGGATGAAAAGAAACAATAAAAAATCTCCATTACATTTCATTCCTATACTTTTGATTTATTCTTCTTATCTAATCTTCTCCTAAAAATAATATTAAATTTTTGGAAAACAAGAGAAAAGAAGAAATTTATAATTTTATAGCTCTTATAGGGTATAGAGATTCCACCATATAGGGAGAACGAGGCTTAAGCTTGGCATATAGATAACAATAAGAAGGGCTAAAAACATGGCAATGATAAATGGAATGACTGCCAGAGAGGTATCTTCTAAAGAGGTTTTTGCAATATTTGTCGTGACAAAAAGGTTGATTGCCACAGGGGGTGTAAACTGCCCTATTGCCAGATTCAGGGTCATAACGACACCAAACCACAAGGGGTCCCATTGAAAGTGAGCAATAATAGGAAGGAGAATGGGAAGAAAAATATAGTATATCGATATGGCATCCAGAAGCATGCCAGCAATTAAGATGAGTATATTAATGATTAAAATTGAAATATAAGGATTAGAGCTTAATGATAAAAGAAAAGAGGCTGTCTTGTCCATAACCCCTAAAGTAGAGCCAGCCCATGAGTAAAGACCAGCAAAAGAGACAATAATCATAACAATGGCTGAAGAGAGTGCCGCATCGCATAAAATAGGATAGAGATCTTTTAGTTTAAGCGTTCTATAAATAATCATACCTACAAAGAGACCATAGAACACAGCAACAACAGCAGCCTCTGTTGGTGTAAATATCCCGCCATAGATTCCACCGAGAATAATAATAGGAGCGAGGAGTCCCCAGATCGATTCCTTAAATGCCTTCATGATTTCTTTAAACGTTCCCCTTTCCTCCCCTAAAAATCCTTTTTTCTTTGATATAAAATAAGCAGGAAGAACAAGAGAAAACCCTGCTAACAAACCGGGAAAGATTCCGGCAGCAAAGAGGGCGGGTATAGAGACATTGGTTATCACCCCATAGAGAATCAATGCAATACTGGGAGGGACAACGATAGCTGTTGAACCACTGCTGGCAATAAGGGCTGATGAAAAGCCTTTTTCATAGCCCTTTGCAATCATTGCAGGAATAAGCACAGCTCCCATCGCTGCAGCATCAGCAGGACCTGAGCCAGAAATACCACCAAAAAAGACACAGACCGCAATAGCCACAATAGCAAGACCTCCGGGCATGGAGCCGACAATGAGGCTTGCTAGATTAACGAGTCTTTTAGAAATCCCACAGCGTTCTAATATAAAACCTGCCAGTATAAAAAAGGGGATGGCAAGGAGCTGGAACTTTGCAATACCGGCATAGAAATTAGCAGAGTAGACAGGCAGACCTAACTGATATTTCCATATCAGAAACAAGGCTGTTCCACCCAAGGCAACAGCAATGGGTATGCCTAAGAAAAGAAGGACTAAAAAGATTAAAAATAATAGAATACCCGCTTCCATTAATCCTCAAGTTTCCTTGATGTTTTTATTGAGAATGGTGATGATTCGAAATATCAAAACTAAACCACATACAGGGATCCCCATGGTATACCACCACTGGGGTAATTCTAATGCCTCGGAAGTAATTTCAAGCTCAATCTCTACAAAAATCTGAGATACGCTGAACCATATGAGTAATGCAAATAAGATGAGGGAAAGGCAGGCAGAGGCTAAAGATAGCAGTTTTTTTAAAGGAGAGGAGAGGCGATTCAAAAGAAAGGTTAACCCGAGATGTGCACCCTTTTTAAAGCCGACAGACGTTCCCAGCAGCGTAAGCCAAACCATGAGGTTGACTTCTATTTCTTCTGTAAATGCCAGCGAATATTGAATAAAGTATCTAGTAATTACATTTGCAAAGGCAAGAAGAGCCATTATTCCAAGCATAAAAGCACATAGGACTTCTTCCAGATTTTCTAACAGCCATTTTGTCTTTTCTTTCATAATGTTTTTTCTATTTGAGCTCTTCCTCAGCTAGCTTAACGAGATCCTCGCCAATCTTCTTAACCCATTTTTTATAGACAGGTTCTGTCAAGTTTTTAAAGATTTTCATCTCATCTTTTGAAAGGATAGTTACCTTCATTCCCTTCTTCTTTAAAAAATCGATGGCTTTTTGGTTTTTTTCAAGCCCTTTTCTCGCCTCACTTCTTTGCCAGTCCATGGCTTCTTTGGCTGCCTCTTTGACGATTCTTTGATCTTCTTTCGTAAAATTGTTCCATATATCCTTATTGATACCCAAGACAAGGGGATCGATGGCATAGTGCCATATGGTTATGTAATCATGCATCTGATATAGCTTATAAGGTAAAATAACAGAAACGATTGGGTTTTCCTGACCGTCTACGGTCTTCTGTTGAAAGGCTGTCACAGCCTCTCCCCAGTTCATCGATACAGGATTTGCTCCCAGGGCCCGAAAGGTATCGATAAATATGGGGGAACCCACGACCCTTATCTTTAATCCGTTCAAATCGTCAGGCTTTTTGACCTCTCGCTTTCCATTGGTAAGCTCTCTAAAACCATTTTCTCCCCAACCAAGGTTAACAACGCCTTTTTTTTTCAGGATACCATTAATCCTTTTACCTGTTTTCCCATGTGTGATTTTGTCCAAAGACTTGTAATCCGAAAAGAAAAAGGGAAGAGAGAAGAGATTGAGTTCCTTGATCGTAGTAGACCAGTTTATTGTGGAACCAAGAGCAAAATCTATAACTCCCTGTCTTAAGAGAAAAAACTCATTGGTCTGCTTTCCTGCAAATAGCTGGCCGCTAAAATAACACTTTATATTGATGCGTTCCCCACTCTTTTTTCGAACAAGATCGGCAAACTTAGAAGCTCCCTCTCCCCATGGTCCCTTTGGCCCTACAACAACACTCAGCTTATATTCTGATTTATAAGGAGTCGAGCAGGCTAAGAAAGGGAAAGTCAAAAAAGATGATGCTAACAGAAGAGAGATAAGCCAGAGTCTATTTTTAAGCATTACTGCCCTCCTTGTGAATAATTGAAATTTTAAAAAATATATCAGAAATCATAAGCCTAATTCTATAAAAAAATGTTTGATTTAGAAAAAATAACAAGGTGATACAAAAAACGCTTTTGCATGCAGAGATAAATATGTTAAAATAAACGCCCAAAATAATCTTATAGAGAAGAGATTACAAATAATTGGAGGCATCCTCATGTCAAAGGTTCTTATCTTATACTATTCAAAGACTGGTAATACCGAGGAAATGGTTCAATATATAGAAGAGGGGGTTAAGAAGGAAGGCGTTGATGTCGATATAAAGAAGGTTCAGGATGTGACACCTGATGTCCTGTTGGAGTATGATGGAATTATCATTGGGTCGCCAACCTATTATGGAAGCATGGCAGCAGAGATTAAGCAGCTCTTTGACGAGAGCGTGAGATTTCATGGAGACCTTACAGGTAGGGTTGGTGGAGCCTTTACCTCAGCAGCTAACTTGGCTGGAGGAAATGAGACCACGATTTTGGATATCTTGAAAGCGATGTTGATCCATGGTATGATTATTCAGGGAGACGCCATGGGAGATCACTACGGTCCTGTAGCGATTGGCAAACCGGATGAGAGAGCGAAAAAAGAGTGTATGAAATTAGGTGGAAATATAGCAAGATTGGTAAAGAGATTAAAATAGCATAAAGGAGGCAACAATAGATCAGCAGAGACGACAATTTTTTCGCGTTGAATATCCCGTAGAAGAGCGTCCAAAATTCCTTTGGAAAAAGAAAGAGTATGAAGTGGTTGATGTCAGTGAAATGGGGATGAGATTTGTTTGTCCTAGAATAAATCCTCTAGAGCTAGAGAAGATTGTTCGGGGAGATGTTATTTTTGAAGACGGGGAATCGTATGAAGTTTCAGGGGATGTTGTTCGTTATCAGAACGAGATGATTGCACTTCGTCTTAACGAGGGCCTCCCTTACAGCAAAATTATGAGTGAGCAGCGCCGCCTCCATCAGAAATATCCTCGCCTATTTGGGTTAGAAGAGTAAAAATCATTTCAGATGAATTAAGAAATTCTTAAAATCTTAAAAGTTCCTCTTTTTGTAGTTATTTCCTAGTTTGATAGATAACCCGCTTTGAGTCAGCAGTTTATCAAACCCAAGCATGACTTTCTTTTGCAATAAACTCAGAAATTTTCTCTCTGAGCTCTTTTAAGAATGGATAGAAGAATTTCTCATAAGGCATTCACCATATTAGTGCTATTTGGGGGATTAAAACATATTTAATGTGTTTTTAAACCTTTTCTATTATTTGATCCGCTAAGGCGTAAAATACATGCTGAATAGCATAACCATTAAAGAGATGGAAAAGAGCGAAAAAACAAAGCTGGCCACAACAAATTGGTTTACAATGTTATAATTGCCTCCTGCTCTTTCAGTAACAATAGGAACAGCAGTAATGGGTGGAACAGCGCTTTCAAGGAGAATAATCAAGGCAATGCTATAGCTTGGTCGGAGCAATATGAGAATGCTAAAAAATACCAGTGGAAAGAGAAGGTTCTTGATGAATACAAATTTCATAACTTCCCTGATATAAAGAGTGCCTTTCTTTTGAAAATCGATATAAATATTGCCGCCGATTATTATCAATAAGGAAGGTATTGCCATGCCGCCTACGAGCCTAATGCTTGAGATAATAAAACGAGGAATATAATCATGTGCTCCAACATATCGTATAAAGACTGCAACCAGAGATGCAATAAGCACAGGATTAACAATTTTCTTCCAGTTCAAAAAATGATCTTTCTTACCGAAGAAGAAATGATATGTGCTGAAGAAAAAGCCAGGAAAAAACATAGTAAATAAAAAAAGATAGACCAAATATGCTGAATTATCACCAAAAAGTCCTCCTATGATTACCAATGGGAGAAATATTCCATTCTGATAAAAAAGGCTGAGAGTAAATTCAGAGCGGGTGTTTTTTTGTGATACAAAGCCGGCAATAATCGAAAGAGGGAATGAAACCGCCGTGAAAAGAAGCCAACAAATAGGAAGTTGCCACCATCCCGCGGTTTTTTCTGGAGAGAAATTTGTAATGATACTAAAAAAGACAAGGCAAGGTAAAGCAATATCAATGGCTAAAGGCGAAAGGAATTTCAGCACCGTTCCCGGGAAGAGATCTCTTTTAATGATCCAGAATCCTAAAAACCCTATAACTAAAAGTACTGCAACCGATTCGAATGATGTGATAAAGATATCCATGCTGTCCAGATCCTAAAACGTATAACAAAGATAATTATATCTTTAAGATTTAATAGTGACCTGCAGGCCCTTTTCACGAAGATATTCCTTGAGCGCCTTGATTCTTACGGTGTAAAAATGAAAGACCGATGCAGCTAACAAGATCTCTGCATGACCTTTGATGACGGCATCATAAAAATGCTCAAGCTTCCCTGCTCCACCTGAAGCGATTACGGGCAGATCAACAGCATCTGCAATGGCACTCGTAAATTCGAGGTCATAGCCAGCCTGCGTTCCGTCTCTATCCATGCTTGTTGGCAGGATTACACTCGCTCCCCGCTCCTCACACTCCTTGGCCCACTCAACGGCATCTTTTCCCACAGGTTTGGTGCCTCCTGATACGACAACCTCAAATCCGGATGGCATCTCGCTGTTTCTTCTCCCATCTATGGCAATGCTTATCTTCTTTGAATTGAATTTTTTTGTTGCCTCACTTATCAGATCAGGATCCTTAACAGCGGCACTATTCATAGAGATTTTACCTGCGCCCGCATCAAGAACAAGTTCAATGTCTTTCAGAGAGGAAATACCGCCTCCCACGGTCAACAAGATATTGATAACGGATGAAACATTCTTCACCCACTCCAATTTTGTTTTTCTATTCTCTAAGGTTGCAGCAATATCGAGCATGGCCAGCTCATCAGCCCCTTCCTTTTCATAAAAGGCTGCATTTTCTACAGGATCACCTGCATCCCTTAGGTCTATAAAGTTAACACCCTTAACAACCCTTCCCTCTTTCATATCGAGGCACGGCATAATTTTTATCAGGCTCATCTTTTGTCTCCTTTCTTTGTTTAAGACTAAAATGTGATACTAACAAAAAAGACCGAAGAAATTCAAGTATTATTCTCCATGCTTTGTTGCTGCGAAAGCAGAGGCAAAAAATCTTATTGACAGCTCGATATCAGCTCATTTATAAAAAGAAAAAGAGATAGATTGGAGTTTCATGTGAAAGGATTAATTATCCCCCTTTTGATTTTTATTTTAGGTATGGGTTTCTTGGTGTCGTGTGCCAAGCGCCCTGTTCTTTATCCGAATGAGCGAATTTACGAGCTTGGATGGGAAGTTGCAGAACAGGATATTGATGACTGTATAAGGCTTGCAGAACAGCAAGGGCTAAAGTCCAGAACTGCTGAGAAGGTAGCAAAAAAGACAGCAAAGGGTGCAACAAGCGGTGCTGTAGTCGGCACAGCCGTAGGCGCAGTCACCGGTCGTATAGGGAAAGGTGCAGCAGTTGGTGCGGCTGGCGGAGGCTCTGCAGGGTTCATGCGCGGGATTTTCGATGCACGAGAACCAGATCCGTTGCATAGGAAATTTGTCGAAAAGTGCCTCAGAGATAAGGGCTACAAAATCATCGGATGGAAATAATATAGAAAATCTCAGTTTATCTTTTAAGCTCTTCTCAATGTTTGGTTTCTGGCTATTTCCTTCCAACGGGTATGATATATAGAGGATGCTCTTCGTCGGGCATATTTACAACCCTCTTTACTTGACCATCCCAGAAAGCTCCGATAGTAACTGTTCCAAGATTGAGGGAAACTGCCTGCAAAAAGATATTTTGAGCTGCGTGGCCGGCTTCCATATGCACGTATCTTATTCCTCTCTTTCTATACTTTACCGTTGTTCGTTCATAGACAGCAGATATGACAATATCTAAAGCAGCATTTCTAACCGCTCTTTGGGCAAAAGCAGCCATACTTAGCCCTTTCCTTTTATCCCCTTCTCTGACTCTTATTAATTCATGCCTGTGATTTTTATATTTATAAATTCCAGCATTAAGACTGTCTACATTTCCAGCGATGAGGTAAACCTCAAGGGGATAGAGAGCCCCTGCTGAAGGGGCTGTTCGAAAGCCTTCTGGATTTGTAATCCCCTGAGCGGCCCAGAGAAGCTGTGAAGTTTCTGCAAGAGTCACTGGCTCATTTTTATAGCTTCTTACTGATCTTCTCTTGAGAAAAGCCTTTTCAACAGAGGTCCTACTATCATACGTTGGTTCAGGAAGTTTTATGATTTTTAAATTTGATGCAGGTTCGGTATTTGTAGCTGAATGTAGCAGCGAAATTGTTGTCCTTATTCCCAAAATCATCAAAATCAAGATTAGTATTATTATGATTGCCTTTTTCATAATATCCTCCTACAAAGAAAAAATTCACCTTTATGAAAGCTATTTTAGAGGATAATTGGTTATTTAGCACTATTTTTTATTTTCAGGCTGCTTTCTTGCTATCTTGTCGAATCACTGAGGAATCTAAAAGGGCACCCCCTGCTTGATTTCCTTTAGGACCAAAATGACTTTTATAGGGCTGTCGCATGCCTCAGAGGTACTGGAGGAAAGAGTTTATATAGCGGTTGTTGATGGAAAAAATAGATTGGATTTATTCCTTGGGAAACCCTGAAACCGTGGAAGTGGCGAGAGAATCAGAAACTTAAGAGGGCTTCCCATACAAATCGCGATGCACCTTTTCATATTGGAGTTCTTCTTTTTTGTGAGGGGGCTTTTTCTCATCAGGATATCCCACACCAATCATCGATAGCACTTTAAAATTTTTTGGTATATTTAAAACTTCTAATATATATTCCTCTGCAGTTTTACTCCCGCTGTGCATTCTCTCTCTAATCTGAATCCAGCAGCTTCCAAGCCCCAGAGATTCTGCTGCCAGATGGATAAATATCGAAGCAATAGAGCAATCCTCAATCCATACATCGCATTTATCCGGATCAGCTAAGATCACAACTCCGAGTGGTGCGTTCTTTAAAAATGACGATCCGTGTTCCTTGGCTCTGGAAAGTTTTTCCAATAAACTTTTATCCGTAACAAAGATAAACTCCCACGGGTTAAATCCCCTTGATGAAGGGGGACGAAGCGATGCTTCAATCAGCATATCGATTTTTTCAGCTTCTACCTGTTTATCTAAGAATTGTCTTATACTTCTTCTTTTTTGAATAAGAGAAAGAAACATTTTATCTCTCCTTATTAAAAGACTGAATATTTTGAACAGCTCTTCTCAAAAATATAAAGATTTAGCCTTGAATACAATTTTTTATACGGCTTAATCCCCCTCTTTTTTCCCACTCCCTCTTCAAATATCTGAGAAAGTGATGCAATAATTAGCATTCGTATCCGACAAATGATTTACTGAAGTTCCCATCTTATAGACTTTAAGGGAATTTTAGTATTCTCAAAAGATCTGATGACAATGTCAGCCAGATCTTCGGAATAATCTTTCCTAGAAAATCTGATGGATGCTGTTGCTGTAGTAATTCCCGTATCATATTCTCGTTTAAGGTTAAAAGATATCATTTTCATGCTCATGTCTTTCATACTTTTAATCGTGCTACGAATAATGGACGGGTCGGCTTCGTTTGTCGTGGTTATCATAAGAGTTCCAAAGGTGTCTTTTGGATAGAGCTTTTCGAGATAAAGAAGGCCTTGCAGAGAACAGATGGACACAAAGGTCGTCACAATAGCTATAGAGTAATATCCAGCACCAGATGCCATTCCTATGCCAGCAACAACCCAGAGGCAGGCTGCTGTTGTGAGTCCTCGAATTGTAACCCCTGCTTTTATTATTGTTCCAGCGCCTAAAAATCCTATACCCGTAACAATTTGAGCTGCAATACGGCCGGGATCACCACTCATCATTTCGCTTCCCTTGAGGTTCGGGCCTGGGCTAGCGACCATTTCTGACATTATCATGAAGACTGCGGCACCCATACCAACAAGCAGATTGGTACGAAGACCTGCTGCTCTTCCGTGAATGTCACGTTCCAGGCCTATAAGACCTCCAAGAAGGCCGGCTAAAACGATCCTGCCTAAAAGGAAAACTGGCTCTTCAAAGAAACCATTAAACATCATTTGATCCCCCTAATTTATTTAAAAGTAATAATTAGTAGTTATAGTGCAAATGTAAATTAAGAATTTTATTATTGCAACTCTTAATTGCACCTTATAGAACAACCAAGAACCTTTCAAGGATTTATAATTTTAAAATTATTGATTAGATTAAATAGATAATTATTGGTATGATTTAAAAAATATTATTTTTATATTTGTACAGGGAGGACAAAATGCCCATAGTAACTTTAGATGGTCCTGTAATAAAAGATCTGGATAAAAAAAGAAGACTGGTAGAATCTATGACAGAAGCTGCTTATCAGGCTTATGACCTGCCAAAATCAACAATCGTTGTGCTTATCAAAGAAAACATTCCTGAGAATGTTGGTGTTGGTGGTGAGCTCATCTCAGATAGAGCTAAGTAGCATTTCAAAAGATGCCAAACCTTTAAAGAAATAGTCTCGGGGTTCAAGAAAGGGAACAAAGAAGATATCCCATGATTTTTCTTTATGATATTTGACTTCGCTTCTTAGAGAATAAACAGAATTGAGCTTAGCCAAATAGTTTCTTCTTAAATCTTTTTTTATAAACCAAAATCCTTTTTTAGATCATCCAGTAATTGATAAATAGATTTAAAACCCTGGTCTTCATCTGCCATTAATTTTGAATAGAGTTCCTTAATTCCTAATTTTTTTGCTTCTGCCAATACATCATAATCTTCACTGACCACCCTGAATTTTTCGTAATCAATTCCAAGCTTTTTAGAGATTTCTTTAGCTAATTGTACACCTAATGGTTGTGGACTTTGATTTTCAAACTTAGGGAGCCATCCTGCAATGATAAAATTATCATAAGACCTATTTGAAATTTTTAGAGCCCAAATATAAGTATCAGCAAATTCAACGTCTCTTTCTCCTAAAATTCTTTCCAAGTCTCTATAGACATCAGCATCTCCAACAACGAGGATTTTTGGCATAATGACCACCTCCAAACATAATTTGAAAATGACTGTTTTTAGATTAAATTTGATTTGTTTAATTGTCAAGAAGGAATTGAGATTAAAAAACAACAAAAAGATCACCCATTCTTCGAATCTTTCAAGACCTCATGCATCCAAAGAAACAGCAGTTAATTTTTTACGATTTTTGTTTTTTGGGAAAGATGTTGACAGGTTTACATCTTTAAAAGATGGTGGTTAATTATGCCGTTTTTTTAATTTGTTAAAATCAAATTTTGATATTATATTTGAAAAATTGAGAAACTTATAAATACTTCAGATGTATAAAGAAGAGATTTAAATGAAAAAAACTCAATTAGTAATGATATGGATTCTTCCTCTTATTCTGATAGGTGGGCTATTCAATCCGTTACTTGGATATTTGGTTGTGGTGATGGTGGCTTTCTTTTTAACACTGTCATTTTTTAAAGGACGATACTGGTGTTGGAATCTCTGTCCAAGAGGTTCTTTCTTGGATATTGTGTTATCAAAATTTAGTCTGCAAAGGACCCTACCAAAATTTTTTACAAAAGAATGGTTTCGTTGGGGGGTACTTATTTTCTTTGCCATTTTTTTAACATTCCGTATTATTCGAACAGATGGCAATATCATTGCCATAGGCTCTGTCTTTGTTGGTATATGTATACTAACGACCATCATAGCAATTATTTTAGGCACGACAACAAAACATAGAGGCTGGTGTATGATATGTCCGATGGGAAATTTTCAAGAAAAGATAGGTAAGATAGGCCGGAAAAGTGTAAATAAACAGAACAATTAATTCCGCTCAGCCACCATTCTTCATACATGAAAAGATTAAATTACACATTTATTGGCTTATATACTGTGAACGTTTTTTCTATAAGCTTTTTTCCTTCATGCCATAGCTCTATGGTCCATTTTCCTGGTACAATTTCCCAATCGAATTCAAAACGCCAGCCCGTGTACGTGATATCACCTATATTCGTTGTTGTTCTCCATTGATCGATAGATATTATCTGTTGAGTTTCAGGATTTTTTGTTTCTGGATGGATAATTTTTACTGTTAAAATCACTTTTTTGCCGCTTGGCTGTCCTTTTACTTTATAACGAAGGCCAAACAAATTTCCGATTATTCCATTTATGGTGGTAGTTTTTTTAATGAGCTCAATTTCTTGAAGTATATTTATATAGCCAAGAGAAGTGTCTTCGGCTCCCCCTTTTCCCGCCACTATACTTCTATATTCTCCATACTCAACGATATCTATCCCATAGACCTCAACCTCTTCGGCGCAGGCAACTATTGGGAAAGACAAGAGACAAACCAATAAAGATATTCCTATTATTCTCATATTTTTATCATTTTAAAAATAAAAAACGATGGCTATGATTCCTAATGCAATGATAACGATTCCAACAGCTATTTTAGTCGGTCTGTTTAATTTTTTAACATTACAGCATGCCAATAAGAATCACTACCTTTTCCTTTGAGTTATGAATAGCTTGCCCAAATTGTTCTTCATCTGCGTCGGATTTAAGGATATATTCGTGGATGCTAATGACTTTGGACATCTGATAGCCCCCAATTTTTGGATTTGATTGTATCTTTAAAATCAGGCTTTAGTCAATAAGTATAATGGGTTACTTGCTCCCCTTGGCAGGTATATTCCATAGACGCTCGGCATTTCCATGAGCTATAGCATGGGCAACTTTATCTGGCAAATCAGATATAGCTTTGCCCCAGTATTCCATTTTCTCAATATAATAGTCATTCCAGTGTTCTGCCCACACATTATCAATTGCGAATATAAACCTGTCAGAATACTGAATCATAAGCTCCTTCCACTCTGGTGTGAAGGCATGATCTTCAAACATGTTTACCCATGGTTGGTTGGAGATGTTGACAGTTACAGGATCTGCATGAGAAGTTAAAAAGTATATATTTTTATGTTTTTCTATCAGATTTCTTGCCTCGTTAGGCTCGAGTTGGCCCATGTGTATCAAAGCAAATGGATGCTCGGGATGTTTATCGAGCATCTCTTCTAGAGTTTTCATGAAGGATTGTCTTGTTCTAAATTGAATAGCCGCAAACTCAATATGCACAATAAAAGGCCATCCATTTTCGATTGCAATATTTAATGCAGCTTGGACTCGCTCATCATCAAAATAAACCATAACCTTTTCAGCCACATCTCCTTTTTGAGCATGATAAATCAGAACTTCTGCAATTGCGTTATACCGCCCACTTTTACTGCGCTTTTTAAGTGTATTGTAATACTTCTGTTCGTTCCTCTTATATGCACCGCCTTTTGTTCGTATTGCGGCTATAATGCGGCCTGAATAAGCTTCAGCTAATTGTATGATTTCACGTCCCTTCAGCTTTCCCCTGGCAGCAAGAATTGTTCGATAGACTTTTGTCTTGTCCATGCGCTGGATTATGATTTCCAGATTCTCTAATTTATGATCAACCTGGCTATGTGCGTCGATGAAGTAGAGTTCGGATGCGGAAAAAGTATTGTTTGCTAGCGTCAAAACAAATATGCCGATAAAAAATAATAAACAGACAAGGGATCGTGTAGTCTCCATGAGCCAGATCCTCCTATGTTGAAAGGCGCGAGGTAATTAAATTATATAACCAAGCAAAAATCAACCCCCCAATAAGCCCATCCAAAGATGCCCAAACAAGCCCTATAATGCTTCCTGCTGGGCTAATACGGTAGCCAATATATAAACGACCTATCAGGGTCGCCTCATTTGTAGCCCCACTAAATGCCATAATCCACCATGTAAGAAAAAAAAGACCAAGTCCCCATATTATTCCGCAGGCAAGACCAAAAGCCTTAATATTTAGCTTCATGCTGAACACCTCCTTTTTAAAGAATATAAAAGGTTTCATGTTGAGTACTTCGTTATGCAATTCTTAAACTATGGAATATATAAGGCACGTCCAATAGCAATAGGGAGTTTTTTGGGTTTTTTGCTCCTATCAGACCAGAAAAAAGAAACAGGAGCACCAATCTCGTCTTTAATGAAACGTATGACGCCAACACCTATACCACTCTCTCCCTGTTGACGAGTGTCTTGTGCATGGCCTGAATCTACAGGTACCTTGGAAAGCTTCTTAGGTGCTCCACAGCGAAGAATGAGGCGGACGAGGCCGGAGCAATCAAGAGCGTATAAACCTTCTTCTTCATCCATGATGATTTTATGGCTGTATCGAGTCGATTTAAGAGAATTTGACGTGCTTCTGCTCTCACAAGGGATGAAGCAGATTGAAACCCCTGCTCCTTAACATTACCTGTTAAGGAATGTTGGTAAGGGCATAATAGTATCTGCAAAAGAATGGCTAAGAAGACGGTCCTTCGCTTCATATCCTTTCCAGTTTTAACAATGTGAAGCCTCACTCTGTATATACAGAAACTTTTCTAAGATAATTATGTTTGAATAAACCACACTTTTCGGTTTCTTGGATATATCAACCTGAAAAGTTTGTTCTGTAAATAATATCTATTCAGCTTTTGGTTTTAAGAGCTGCAGGAGACCGAGGTTTAGAGCCAAAAGTAAAAGAGTGTCAGTAAATCTGAGAAGGGCATTGGGTAGCAAGAATCCCAGTATGAGGACACCTGTTAATCTTGATATGACTGCCAGACCAAGACTAATGACAGCAATAATGAGAACCACATGCATTATACATTTACTGTCCTTCATATTTATCCCTCCTTTCTATTTATGATTTCTTTTACTTAAAATCAAAGACATTAGGATATCAAAATAGCAGGAACCCGAACAAAAACCATCTGGATTATCAAGGTGAATAGAATCATAGCTTGAGGCCAAATTAATTATTTTCTATCAAAAAACAGTGAGTTAGTCAATAAAACTTTGCGATTTTTATTCTTTAGTTTCAAGAGTTCTGTTAAATTTTCCCGAATTTGATCGGAGAGATAATTTGGAAAGAAAGGTAAAATAAGATATTTTCTTGACTTTCTTGAGCATCAAGTTTAAACTATATAAAGATTAATTAAGACAGAGAATGAGAAGCGGTTCTACGATTTTTTTCAAAGAAAGGGGGTGAAAAGTTAATTTAGAATCAGCTTTTCTTTTAAAAATAAGGAACTTAAGGAGCAGGTATTATTAGATAACCTGATCCAAAAGAATAACGTATTAGAGGATTTCAAAAATATGAAGTTAAGAACAATTTTAGTTATACTTATAAGCATCTTTTTTGTTGCAACCACTGCACTTTCTGCTGAACAAACTCCATCTGGAACTGTAAAGATGGAGAGCACCTCTGTCGCAGCTGGTGTCGGTGTCCAATGGGGTGATGGCACGCTAACATTTGAAGGTAAAGACTACAAATTTTCAGTGAAAGGCCTCACTGCAGGAATCGCTTTAGGGATTGCTAAGATAAAAGCTGAGGGAGAGGTTTTCAATCTGAAAAAAGTATCTGACTTATCCGGCACATATACGGCGTTGGAGTCTGGTGTCGCCGTTGTCAAGGGTTTTCCTTCTGGTTTGACTTTGGAAAGCACCAAAGGCGTCGTCATCAACCTAAAGGCAGAAGAGAAGGGAATTAGACTTAACGCTGCATTGGGAGGCGTCAGAATCAAGCTTAAATAATGGGGTGCGACCCTCCAAATAAAAGGTTTATTAAGCTAAAAGCCGGATTTGAAGATTCAACAAAAAAAGAATAACTAAAAGGCCATCTTTTGATGGCCTTTTTTTATTAACTCATTCCGTACACCTGAATACGCTTAAAAGCTATGGCTTTTAAAGCAATCCTATTAATCTTAAACCATCTCTCAGAAAAATCAGAGCAAAGAAAACAAGAGCAATACCTAAGGCACGAACAATATAAAGATAATAGCTGCTTCCAATAAAGGATCTTGATTTTTCTACAATCAGTGCAATAACTATCTTTGATCCAACAAGTAAAATATAAAATCCCAAAATAAAAAGAACAGCAGCAATAAAAGATATTCCTAGACCTTTAAAAACCATTGGACCGCCAATAGAAAGCCAGAAAAGGTAAGGATGGGGGCTTAAGAAATTTGCAATAATTCCACGTTTGAGAGCCTCTTTTTTTTCAAGCTTGATTTTGAATTCTTCGCTTTTGACCCTGAGGTTTTCAACTCCAAGATAAACAAGGTAGCCCGCACCAAAAAGAGCGATTGACCCAATGATACAACTATATTTTGTCAGGTATGATAGTATGAAGAATACAAAAAGAATAATGGGTAAGTCTGTAATAAGAGGAGCAACTGCAATTTTAACCCCTTCTTTTTTACCAAACTTTAAGGTTTCAGAAAAAACCAAGGCAAGAAGGGGTCCGGGGGATATTCCAGCAGCCAGACCAAGAATGAACCCTGAAATTAAAAATCCTAGCTCTTGCATCTTAGAAATAAAAAATATATCTTACTTAATTATTCCTTCACTACAATAAGTCTATCCATTGATATTTCAAACAGCTCTCTCTGTTCGTTTGAAACGAGAAGCTTGTTTCCATCAATGGCTATACCCTCGCATTGACCAGCTATAATGGGGAGCCATGATATTTTTCCATTAAAATAATTGACAGCACCATGATCTATTTCGAATAACCATAATGCTCGATAGGTCAACACTGCTAATCGATTTCCATCCTTTGAGGCATCGGCTCCTGTAACTTGACCATCAATATCAAAGGAGCCTATGTATGTTAGTGGATTTTGTTTTAGGGGATTCATGGAATCAAAGCGGTAAAGCTTTGTGTAACGATTACCTCTATGTTTGGTAAGAAGATAGATCTTTTCTTTTGCCCAAAAGAGGGCTTCTGAATCATAATTCATCTTTTTGGGAGGAAAAATTTTTTGGTCGGGATAATAAAAGTTAACTTTTAAACTGACCTTAGCGAAGAGATCTTGAAATGGATCTGGTTCTTTTATGATATAGATTGATAAATCTCTTCTCGTGCTTTGATTATTCCCAAGATTACCTATAATCAGGTTTCCATGATTGTCTGTTGTAATATCTTCCCAGTCGATATTTATTGCATCATGGATAGTTATACCATTATATTCACCAGTCTCATCAGGTTTTATAATATCCCCTTTTCTTGTCACAGCAAATAATCTTGCATGATCACCCGAATCATTATGTGTCCAGTATACATCTTTAAAGAGCCTACTTTTTACAAGACCAGAGGATTCCTTGATACTCTGAAAGCTTAATTTGGCATAGGGATCTAACCGAACAGACTCAATATCTGGAAGCCTAACCTCACTTATAGGTATATTTGGGATACAGCTAAAAAAGCCAAAAAAGAAAAAACATAATCCTAAGAAAAGACAGAGTAAAGATTTTCTCATCTAATCCAAATGAATCATTTTAGAAAAAACGAATGAGTGCTTCTGTTAACTCAGTTCCAGGTAAGAATATGGTCATCGTATTCTATCTCGAACCTGAGTTTATGCTTTGCTTCTTCCTGGGCTAGGGCCTGGAATGTTCTTTTTAGATCTCTACTACTGGCCTTCGCTGCAAGGTTTGTGTAAAGCTTGAAGGCAGCCTTTTCCTTTTTCATGGCCAAGACCAGAGCCTTTTGATAGTCCAATTCCTGGTTTGGGTCTACATCTACAAGATAATCTCCAATCTTCAGATCAGTAATCTTCTCCTCTGAGGGCATCAGAGACCCCTCTGTTTTAATACCCAGAAGCTTTTCTTTGTGTCCCTTCTCCTCCTCAGCAAACTCGAAAAAGACCTCTTTCATCCATGGCTTGTCTATCTTGCCAGCCAAATCAGTGTAGAAGTTAAACGCCTCCTCCTCTTCCTTGATAGCAAAGTCCAATATTTCATCCACTGAGCCGAATTTTTTCATACCTTATTCCTCCTTATATTTTAAATCAATTTTATAAAAAAATATGTTTTAACAATTAATATTGTATTTTATCTGTTTTAGATTCCCAGCGTTTAAAGGGTTTTAGACATTCATTTCTTTCTATTTGTGTTTCCTTTACCTTCTTTTCTTTGACCTTGCCTTTTATAGCATCATAAATGTAATGGTCGTCAAATCCTATTTTCGCAGCATCCTCTTTTGTGCATCCATAATATATTTTCTTTATTCTTGCCCAATGAATAGCTGATAGGCACATTGGGCATGGTTCACAAGAGGTATATATCTCACAATCTGATAGATTAAATCTTTTTAATTTAGAAGAAGCCTTTCTGATTGCAACGATTTCAGCGTGTGCTGTTGGGTCATTGGTCTTGGTAACTTCATTGTGAGCCTTTGAAATGATTTCTCCATCTCTTACGATAACAGCCCCAAATGGTCCGCCATCATTATTTGAAACTCCATTACAGGCTTCTTCTATAGCTATTTTCATAAAATGACTCATTCGATCTATTCTTTCATATCATTTGAAGATAAATATTGTATTATGCGTTTGATTCCTTAAATTCCTTTAAAAAGGGATTGGTTTTTCTTTCAATTTCAATGTTTGTTGGAGGTCCATGTCCGGGAAATACTTTGGTGTTGGGTTTCAGGGTGAGAAGCTTTGATTTTATAGAATGAATCAGTTTTTCATAGGAGCCTCCAGGGAGATCCGTTCTTCCTATGGAACCGGAAAACAGGGTGTCTCCAACAAAGATTGAATCTTCTATGAGAAATGATAGGCCTCCGGGAGTATGCCCAGGGGTGTGGATTACACGGGCCTTTAATTCTCCAAAGGAGATTTCATCATTATCCTCAAGAAATCTGTCAACCTTAGGAGGAAAATTTGCCTTAAGACCGAAGAATTGAGCCTGGTCAATGAGATGTTCTAAAAAAGAAAGGTCGTCTTTATGCATGCAAAAATTCACTCCCAGCTTTTCTTTAAGACCCTGTATCCCTAAAGAATGGTCAATATGTGCATGGGTATTGAGAATCATTTTTATATCAAGACCATTTTTGTTTATTAATTCTAGTATCTTTTCAACCTCATCTCCAGGATCTATGATAATTCCTTCCTTAGTTTTTTCACATCCAACAATATAGCAATTTGCAGAAAAGCTTCCAACAGTGATTTTCTCTATAATCATCATATTCTCCTGTCTATAGGGATTATTATTTCCTGTATTGAGAAATGTCAAGTCTTTATTGACTGCGAACCCCTAATCTGATATAGATGCATTAAATGAATCATATTATATAGAAGGTGGATCAGGATGAAAGGCATGATATTGGCCGCGGGATTAGGGGAAAGAATGCTTCCTTTAACCCACATACTACCCAAACCCTTAATCCCTGTTGCAAACATACCCTCAATAGAATATTCAATTAATCTACTTAAAAACAATGGGATAAAAGAGATTATTATCAACACACATTACAAAACAAAAGATTTGATAGATTACTTTCAAAATAGAGCTTTGGCTGGGATAGATATTCAATTTTCTCATGAAGAGATACTCTTGGGTACCGCGGGAGGTATTAAACGAGCCGAAAAATTTTTAAAAGGGGATACATTTATTGTAGTAAATAGCGACATTGTCATTGATATTAACTTAAACGAAGTAGTTGAGTTTCATAAGAAAAAAGGGGCATTGGTTACAATGGTCTTAAGAGAGGATAAGAATGTAGAAAAGTATGGGATCATTGGAATTGATTCAGAAAACCGGGTGAAAAGATTTTTAAATAAAGGAACCTCAGCCTTTAAAAGTCTAAAAAATATGATGTTTACCGGTATTCAGATATTTGAACAGGAGATCTTTGATGAACTTCCTCCTGTAAGGCCATGTAGTATTTCTGAGGAGATATATCCTGGATTGATATCGAGAGGATATCCTGTTTTTGGCTATTTAACAATGAATTACTGGATGGATATGGGAACGCACAGAAGATATTTAGAAGTCAATCATGATATGCTGCAAAATAAATATCCGTCTTTTGAGAGAATGGCAGAGGCTAGAGGGATTTCTTTAAATCTTGTTAATAAATTCACAAACAAGGATATTAATATCATCCCCCCTGTGATTATAGATGAGCCCTCTGTCATTAAAGAGGGGTGCGATATCGGGCCGTCTGTTGTGCTGGGGAAAAATTCTATTTTAGATCAGGGTGTAGTAATAAGAGAAAGTGTGGTTTGGGAGAATGTTTATGTCTCTGAAAATGCAGAGATATCAAATTCGATTATCGGTTTAAATATGAAGGTAGAAAAGGAATCAAAAATAAAAGAGAAGATAGCAATAAAAAAAGATAATAAAATCCAACTGTATCCTATCAACGAGTAATATTATTAGAGGATTATATCTTTTTATTTCTTTTATATATTCTCATCTTTGATATATTATTTCTTATAATAGTTTAAGATATGTAATTAACTATTCTGGCGAATCGGGTTATATATATTTTTTATTTAAAGGAGATTGAGATGAAAATTGGACTTTCCACACATCTTTTTGTCCATGAGACGCTCTGTCCCTTATGGATTAGAAAGATCAAGGAATACGGTTTTCGATTTATCGAGATATGGGGCATGAGACCCCACTTTGATTATAAGAAAAATTCAGCGGTCTCTATGCTAAAAGATTTTTTAGATAAAGAGGGTATCAGAGCAATCTCTTTGCACGCTCCTTTTTATTTGCATGTTAAAGACGCAAAAGAGAGGAAATGGCTCTCAATCTCTTCAAAAGAAGAAAAAGAGAGAAAGAAGATCATAAAAGAGATAAAAGAGGTAATGGATGTAATGAGAGTTTTTGAGACAGACGTAATAGCTATCCATTGTGGACTGAAGGTGAATAGGGAAGCTGAGGGCGATAATATTCCAAAGGCGCTGTATAAAAGCATTGAAGAGTTAATGGATTATTCTATGAAAAGTAATATAAAGATAGCCCTTGAGAATGCCCCTAATCAATATTCTACAACCCTGAAAATTCTTGATATTGTAAAAAAATATCATTCAAAGTCTTTGGGTATGTGTCTCGATTTGGGACATGCAAATGTTTCAGAAGATCCAGTCAAGGCAATAAAAAAAGCCTCAGGGCATATCTTTTCTATCCATGCTTCTGATAATGATGGCACTGAGGATTCTCACCTATCTCCTTTTCAAGGCAAAATCAAATGGAAAAGTGTAAGGGATACCCTTTTTTATGAAGAATATGATGGCCCCTTTATGTTGGAACTTAGGAACTATGGAGATTATGACGAGGTTTTGTCCCAAGCAAGGGATTTTGTTCAGAAATGTTTTAGGATAAATCTTTAAGAAATGAAAACAGATTCTTACCTTGAGATTGATCCTCGCTATATCTTAGACACAATTAATAAGATTCATGATAAGAATGTAAAAGATATAACTATCACTCCTCTTCTCGGGGATGCCTCTGACAGGAGATATTACAGGATATTATTTGGCAACGCTGGAGTAAAGGATGAAATACAAAAGTCTGTTATTGTCATGAAGTTAAAAGAACCCTATCAATCAGGGGAACCCCCTTTTTTGAATATCCAGAGGTATCTTAAAAAATGTAGAATACCTGTTCCGGATGTCTTTTATTATGACAGAAAGGGAGGATTGATTTTTTTAGAAGACCTGGGACCCATGACCTTGGAAGAGAGGTTGAAAAGAGAGAAGAAGAGTGTAAAAGTTAGTTTTTATAAGAGGGCTATTGATCTTCTTTTAAAAATGCAGATAAGTGGAGATAAAACAGACAGAAAAGAGTGTGTTGCATACTCCTTGGAATTTGATGTGGAAAAACTTATGTGGGAGTTAGATTTTTTTATGACACACATGATAGAAGGGCTATTACAAAAAAGGATAAAGAAAGAAGATAGGGAAAAGATTCGAAATAACTTCCTCAATATTGTCAACATACTAACAAAGGAGAAGAAGATATTCACCCACAGAGATTATCATGGCAGAAATATAATGGTTAAGAATGATAAGCTAGGTATTGTAGACTTTCAAGATGCAAGAATGGGTCTCTGTCAATATGACCTGGCATCCCTTTTAAGGGATTCTTATCTTGTTTTGGAAGATAAAGTAAGAGAAGGGCTTATTGATTATTATATCAGAGAAAAGGAAAGGATTGAAAAGATAAGGATTGATAGAGATGAATTTTTAAGGCTCTTTGATTATATGTGTATTCAAAGAAACCTTAAAGCCATAGGAACCTTTTCGTATCAAAAGGTTTGCAAGAATAATGATAGATATCTACCATATATTGACAACACCCTCCTATATGTCGATACAAATCTAAAGAAGTATAAAGAATTTAAGGAGTTAAGAAGGATTCTGTCGAAGTATATAAAAGAGCTCTCATGATAAAAAAATTTTAAAGCAGATGATTAAAGGCCTTGCTTTTTCATCTTTTTCCTTTTTAGCAAGACTTCACTGAACAATTCCCTTGAAAGAATAGAACCGAGACGAGATGACTTAAACTCGTTATCTATAAGTAAAATCATGTTCTTAAAATTTATTGAAGGAGCATTTTTGGCTTTAGAGGGAAAAACCATTCCTATTATCTTTTCTTTAAATTCAGCAATAAGAGGCGTAAAAATGTTATTTTTTGATTCTTTTATCCAGTTTTCAAGGGTTTTAGATTCTTCTAAGGCCTCATTTATAAAAATTTTCTCTTTTGGAGGAAACTGAAGGAGAAACTCCTCAATTTTATCTTTATCCGTGATTTCAACCGTTCTCAAAACAGCCCTTTTCTCAGATGCAAACTCAACTTCTTTAGGATAACCCACCATTTTTAAATTACTCCTGTGAAAGCTATTGTTAAATAATTTTAACACACGATTTGATATATTGAAAGTAAAACATTTAGAAGTTGACAAAAGATATTCTTTTTTTTACCATCAATTAAGAATATCAGGGAAGTATTCAAAATATCAAAGAGGGTCTCATAAAAATAAGAGGCCATGACCTTAACTAGAGGATCATCAAGCGTGTACAGGGAAAAAAACAAAAAACCTATCATCTCAATAACAATGGGTGATCCCGCGGGGATAGGGCCTGAGGTTATTATAAAGGCTCTTCACACACCGGTTATATATGAAGTTTCTCATCCCCTGGTAATAGGTAGTCTTTCTATATTAGAGAATGTTCGAAAGAGCCTGAAGATAAGGGATGAGGTCTTTTTCAATTCTATAAAAGAATTAAAGGATTCCGATTTTAACTTTGGTAAAATCAATGTTTTAGATATTGAGGATTTACAATTGGACAATATAAAACAGGGAGAGATAAGCAGGGAAGGAGGGGCAGCTTCTGTCAGGTATGTGGAAAAGGCGATTGAATTTGCTATTAAGAAAGATGTTGATGCAGTGGTTACTGCTCCAATTAGCAAAGAGGCCATAAATTTAGCTGGGTACAAGTATCAGGGTCATACAGAAATATTTGCAGAAAAAACCGGTATTAAAGACTTTGCTATGATGCTGGTAACAGATGATATAAAGGTCATTCATGTCACCCTTCATGTATCAATGGTAGATGCCTGTAAGTTAATAAAAAAAGAGAGGATTTTACGAACAATATATCTGGGATATAATGCCATGCAGGATCTGGGTATTAAAAATCCACGGATTGGTGTCGCCGGTTTAAATCCACATGCAGGAGAAAGTGGTATTTTTGGAGATGAAGAGTTAAAAGAGATTATCCCTGCTGTTAATGTGGCCAGAGAAAAAGGAATCAATGTTGCTGGTCCGGTATCTCCTGATGTTATCTTTAACAGAGCTATGAGAGGTGAATATGATCTGGTTGTGGCGATGTATCATGATCAGGGACATATAGCAATCAAGACAACCTCTTTTGATGAAGGAGTTAATGTTACTATTGGGCTTCCCATTATAAGAACATCAGTAGGTCACGGAACTGCCTTTGATATTGTAGGAAAAGATAAAGCCAATCCTAAAAGCCTCATAAATGCTATAAAACTAGCCTCCAAAATGGCAGTCAATAGGTAAAGAGCCAACTCAAAAACAAGAAATAAAAGTTATTTTTTAAGGACTACCCTGCTTTCGCTTCCAAACAAACTTTAAAGGTTTTATTCTAATAGATTACTTTACTTCTTATTTTGAATATGCTATATATTATAAGTTTAAATATTAATGAAAAGGGGTGATTAAATTGGGGAGCGTTGTAAAGAAAAGGAGAGCTAAGATGAGAAAACATAAACACAAGAAATTAAGGGATAGTTCTCGACACAAAAAGAAAAAGTAATAATATTTTTTATAAAAATAAAAAGGATTCAAGATATGTTCTTCATCCCAAAGCCTGCATTGAAAGATAACCTGAGGAAAGAGGGATTTTAGAATGTTTGGATTGGGGCTTTTGGAATTAATAATTTTATTGTTTATTATTCTCCTCGTCTTTGGTTTAGGGGGTCTTACAGGTATAGGGAAGAATCTTGCCGAGATGATAGTCAATTTTAAAAAATCATACCATAGCCTTGATGAAATAGATGTAACCCCAAAAAACAAACAGCACAAAAATGAATGAGAGAAAGCATGATTAATGACTAATCTTTTATTAATGATTAAACATTGAAGGTTAAAACTTTCCATTCAATATATTCTTAATTAAGAAGATAAAGGCAATGGTTAGAATAGAAGATATAAGGGATTGGGTTTTATCATACAATCCAGATGCAGACCTTGATGTTATCGAAAGGGCATATATCTATTCTGCAAAGGTTCACAGGGGACAAACCAGGCTTTCAGGTGAACCCTACATATCTCATCCTTTAGAGGTCGCTGGAATTCTCGCAAAATTAAAGATGGATTCAATAACGATTGCAGCAGGGTTATTACATGATACCGTGGAAGACGGTTACACAACTTTAGAAGAGATAAAAATCCTTTTTGGAGATGAGATGGTGTCGCTTGTTGATGGCGTAACAAAAATGGGGAAGATGAAATTTTTGAGCCGCGAAGAAAAACAGGCAGAGAATTTTAGAAAGATGCTGATTGCTATGGCTAAAGACATCAGGGTTCTCTTGATAAAACTGGCTGACAGGCTCAATAATATGCACACATTAAAATTCATTCCAGCGGACAAACAGTTAAGGACTTCAAGAGAAACCATGGATATATATGCTCCTTTGGCTAATAGGCTTGGGATTGGCTGGATAAGAGGGGAGCTAGAAGACATTTCTTTTAACTATTTAAATCCAAAGAGCTATATGGAAATCAAAGAAAATATTGATGAAATAATCCAGCAGAGGGAGGAATATATAAATAAGGTTAAAGATATTGTTCAAAAGGAGTTAAAGGAGACTGATATTTGTCATAATATTGTAGGAAGGACGAAGAGCATCTTCAGTGTATATAAAAAGATGCAGAATCAGAATATTCCTTTTGATCAGGTTTATGACTTGATGGCTTTAAGGATAACCACAGATTCCATAAGAAACTGTTATTCTATATTAGGGGTTATCCATTCATTATGGAAACCTGTTCCTGGAAGGTTTAAAGATTATATAGCCATGCCAAAGGCAAATATGTATCAATCCCTCCATACTACTATTATAGGACCTCAGGGACAAAGAGTTGAATTTCAGATTAGAACCGAGGATATGCACAAGATAGCAGAATATGGTATTGCAGCTCACTGGCGCTATAAAGAAGGAAAAGAAAAAGATGAGAAGTATGATGAGAAATTCTTCTGGCTAAGACAGCTCTTAGAATGGCAGCAGGATCTAAAAGATCCAAAGGAGTTTATGGAAACCGTTAAGGTCGACCTCTTCCCTGACGAGGTTTATGTCTTTACACCTAAAGGAGAGGTGAAGAGCTTGCCAGAAGGCGCCAGTCCTGTAGATTTTGCCTACCAAATCCATACAGACTTGGGAAATCAATGTGTTGGCGCTAAGGTCAATGGAAAGATTGTTCCTTTAAAATACAAATTAAAAAATGGAGATATAATAGAAATTTTAACATCCCCGAACCATGTCCCAAGCAGAGACTGGCTGAGATTTGTGAAAACATCCCGGGCAAAAACTAAGATAAGAGCATGGATAAAGAAAGAACAGAAAGAAAGAAGCATTGTTCTAGGCAGAGAAATTCTTGAAAAAGAGTTACAAAAATACGAGACCAAACCTTCAAAGATATTAAAGTCAGATGAATTCAAGGAACTGGTAGAGAAATTGAGATTTCAAAAAATCGAAGACTTATTAGCAGAGATAGGTTTTGGAAAAATCTCTGTAAATCAGATCATAACAAAACTCATTCCAGAGAAGACCTTAGAAGAATGGAAAAAGAAAGAAAAATCAGAGTTACATAAAATTGTAGATAGATTGACTAAAAGAAAGAGAGAGGCGGCTGTTAAGATTAATGGTGTTGAGGATATCCTTATTCGCTATGCAAAATGTTGTAATCCAGTGCCTGGAGATAAGATCGTTGGTTATATCACAAGGGGAAGAGGGGTGACAGTTCATACGGCAGATTGTCCAACAGTTGCTGGTCTGAATTATGGTCTTGAGAGAAAAATAGGAGTTGTTTGGGACGTTAAGAAGAAGATACCTCACTCAGTAAAAATCTCTGTTTATGCCGATGACATCCCAGGCGTTCTGGCAAAGGTAAGTTCTGCCATATCTGAATGTGACGTTAATATAAGTCAAGCTAACATTCAGCCAGCAGAAGGAAAAAAGGCGTATATATACTTTTTGATAGATATTTTTGATCTCGCACAGCTTCAAAGGGTCATTAAAAATATAAGTAGGATTAAATCAGTACACAGCGTAGATAGGGTCAAAGAGCATTACTTTTTACAGAGAAGGAAGGCTAAAAGTTAGAACAGAGACGCTTAAGATGCTTTTTGAATTTTTCCTGACTTAATACACTGGGTACATACTTTTGCCTTTTTAGGCTGGCCATTAACAATAATTCTTATATTTTGAATATTTGGATACCATTTTCTCTTTGTTACATTATGGGCATGGCTAATTTTATGACCAAATTGCGGTCCCTTACCACAGATATCACATTTTCTTGACAATGTTAAACACCTCCTTTAAAAGGAGGAATTTGTAACACAAATCAAATCTTAAATCAAGCTTTTTTTAAAATAGAGCGAATATGAAGTTTAAAAAAGATATGTCAATTGATAAAGCCTTAAGGTCTCATCCTGATGTTATCAATGTTTTTAAAAAACATAATATGGATTGTTTAGGATGCTTGATTTCCAATTCTGAAACCATTGAGGATGCAGCAAGTCTGCAGGGGGCCGATTGTATGAGTCTATTAGAAGACCTCAATGCTTTATTTAAAGAAGAATAAAACTTTCAAATCCGCACAGTTCAAAAATTGAGATTTTTTGGCTGAAGGATAGCTCCCAGACTTTTCATAATTCAGATATTATAAAGCAGATATCAACAGGTTCAAGATGATTGAGAATCTCGGCTCAACTCCTACATTATCTACTTTTCAAAAATCGATTCAATATATTAAAGGGGTTGGTCCTAAAAGAGCATTGCTTTTTAAAAAGCTAAATATTGAGACCATCAATGATGCCCTGTTTTTTTTACCCAGAAGATATGAAGACAGAGCCCACTTAAAAAATATATCTGAACTTAAGGTAGGAGAGCTACAGACATTTGTAGCCAAGATCTTGGTCAAAGATATTTCCCTTACCAGAACAAGAAGAAAAATTTTCAAGATTGTTGTTGGAGACGATACAGGTCATCTTATACTCAAATGGTTTAATTTTAATGAAAGATATCTTTCTAATCGATATAAAAAAGGACAGAGAATTATCGTCAGCGGCCAGGTTTTATTAGACAATTATGATGGGTTTGGTCTGGAAGTTCGCCATCCTGATATTGAAATCCTTGACTCTGAGACTCCTGAGTTGGTGCATCTTGGAAGGATCGTTCCTATTTATCCTTTAACAGAGGGATTTTATCAAAAGACAATACGCTCTGTGATGAAAATTGTTGTTGATTCCTATGCCCATCTCTACCCAGAGATCCTTCCTGATTATATAATAAAAAGTAGAAGTCTAATCCCTTTGGATAAGGCATTAAGGGAGATTCACTTTCCTTCTCAAGAATCGGATATCTCTCTTTTAAATAATGGAAAAACGAGTGCTCACCAAAGAATTATATTTAATGAACTTTTCCTTTTAGAACTGGGGCTTGCGTTGAAGAAGCGGGATATATTAAATGAGAAAAGAGGGATTTCTTATGAGTCTAAAAATACCTTAACAAACAGGTTAAAATCTATCCTCCCTTTTGAACTCACTCCCTCACAAGAAAAGGTATTAAAAGAGATCTATGAGGATATGAAAAGACCCTATCCCATGAACAGACTTCTTCAAGGAGATGTAGGGTGCGGAAAGACCGTTGTGGCTCTCATGGCCATTTTAAGAGCAATAGAAAATGGTTATCAAGGGGCTATTATGGTTCCTACAGAGATATTAGCAGAACAGCACTATTTCAATATAAAAACAATTTCCAAAAGATTGGGAATAGAAACTGCCCTGTTGACCAGTGGGGTGAAAGGAAGGAAAAAGAAAGAGATTTTGGAAGAGATTTTCAATGGTAAAAAAGATATTATCATTGGCACCCACGCCCTGATTCAGGAAGATGTTAGGTTTAAAAAACTCGGTTTGGTTATTGTTGATGAACAGCACAGGTTTGGAGTTATGCAGAGGGCCTCTTTGAAGAAAAAGGGTTATAATCCAGACGTTTTAGTCATGACCGCAACCCCTATACCCCGAACCCTCGCCCTGACAGTCTATGGTGATTTAGATATATCGATAATTGATGAAATGCCTAAAGACCGCCTTAACGTTATAACAAAGAGCTTTTATGATAATAAGAGAAGAGAAGTCTATACCTTTATAAGAAAGGAGATAGAAAAAGGGAGACAGGCCTATATTGTCTTTCCCTTAGTTGAAGAATCTGAGAATTCTGATTTAAAGGCAGCAACAGAGATGGCTTCTCACCTCAAAGAGGAAATTTTCCCTGACTTTAAAATAGGTCTTCTCCATGGGCGAATGAAGAGTGAGGAAAAAGAAGAAATCATGAAAAAATTCAAGGAAAGAGAAATCGATATCCTTGTTTCAACCACCGTTGTAGAAGTTGGGATGGACATATCAAATGCATCGGTTATGATCATTGAACATGCTGAACGATTCGGACTTTCGCAGCTTCATCAGATGAGGGGAAGAGTGGGACGAGGTCCTTATCAGTCTTACTGTATCCTTATGATAAAATTTCCTGTGACCGAAGAGGGGAAGAGGAGGCTTAAAGCAATTAGAGAAACCACAGATGGATTCATTATAGCTGAGAAAGATTTAAAGATAAGAGGGCCAGGGGAGTTTTTTGGAACAAGACAATCAGGGCTTCCAGAGCTTATTTATGCTAATATCATACGAGACCATAAGATACTGGAAGAGGCGAGAAAAGAGGCCTTTGAATTAATAGCAAAGGATCCCTTTCTTAAAGATCCCTCTCTTAAATTTTTAAAAGAGTCCCTGAAACAGAAATGGAAAGAGAGGCTTGAGCTGGTCAGCATAGGTTAGTAAACTTTTTTATTTAAATTTTTGCTTGTCTTAAAAACCGGGCTGATTCCTCAGGAGGGATCACATTAATATATATACCTGTACCTATCTCAAATCCCGCTGGGGTTGTCAGTTTAGGAATAATCACAGCATACCAGTGATAGTGTTTGGTATTTCTTTCATCTGTTGGTGAGGAACGAATGATATAGTTATAATCAGGGTTATCAAGCGTAAGATAGATCTTTCTCAGGATGTTCCTCAAGACCTTAGAAAAATCATCTATCTCTTTTTCTGTAATTGCATCAAAAGAACAGTCATGTCTTTTTGGTATTATCCTCGTTTCAAAAGGGGATCTGGCTGCATAGGGAGAAAAGGCAACAAAATGGTCCGTCTCTATAATAATCCTTTTCTTTTCTGACAACTCTTGTTTTATCATATCACAATAGATGCATGTGCCAAATGTATCACAAGCAATCCTTGCCTGAAATATCTGATCCCTTACGTGTGGTGGAACTACAGGTGTAGCAATGATCTGCGAATGAGGATGTTCAAGAGATGTGCCAGCCATGGCTCCGTGATTTCTGAAGATGGTTATCAGTCTGATATCCTCGTTTTTAGATATTTCTATGTATCTCTGTTTATAAGCCTTTATCACATTCCTTACTTCTGAATAATTCATGGTGGCAATGGTTTTATTATGGACAGAAGTCTCTATCACAACCTCCGCTAATCCGAAACCATCTATCGTAAGGTATCTCTTAGATTTTCCCTCCTTTTTTCTTTTTGGGGAGAGATCGCTCTTTAGGGCAGCAAACTTATTCGGCACAACCCTTAAGTTCCATTTCCCATTCTTTTTTATGGAATATACGGATGGGGGTGTCTTATCCTCGTTGCCAATACAAAAAGGGCAGTTTTTATCGTATTCAGGAAATTCTTTAGCAACCTTTTTCTTTTTAAAGTCCTCTGGCCTCTTGGCCCTCTCTGGCGCTATGATAACCCATTCTTTCGTAGCTATGTTTTGCCTAAACTCTGGCATTTCGATTCTCCTAAAAGTTTATATTTAAATTTACATTGGAGAAAAACCTTCTAATTTTTAAAAATAAGGCATTTTTCTTATTAAATCAAGGAGATTGTGCAAACCGTTTTTTTAGAGTATTTTATAATTTATACCCTATAAAATATACAAATTTTTTTGATATGGATAATTCTTTATCATTGATTTTAAATGAATTATTTAAAAATATCACCTAAAAAGAGAAATATTTTTTAAAAAATTAGACTTTTTTAGTTGCAATCTTATTAATTTTTGATAGACTTTTTATATTTTTTTAAAAGAATATTTATTATTTTTTGATAATTTCATTTAAAAAAAAGAACAAAGGAAAGGAGGTGAAGTTTTTTAGGTTTTTCCCTCTAAGCTTCATTTTCGCTTAGGAATAAAAAAATGAGATGAATTTTGGAATTTTAATTCATTTGCTTGTTGATTCTTATTTTATTTGTATTTGATAGTAAGATTTAGATTAGAAGCTTAAAAGGGATAAATCGGAAAAAATCTTAAAAAGGGAGGCACTTTATGAAACAGTCAACTTTTAAAGTTCTGTTTGTAATTTTTGCTGTTTTTGCTTTCCTTCTGTCTGGTTTTTCTCTTGCTGAGGTAAAAGCTAAAGACAATATCCTGATCGGTCATTCAGCAGCTCTTTCAGGAAAGTATGCAAAGGCAGGAGAACAGGCACTTGGGGGAATCAAGGCTTGTATTGATTGGGTAAATAATGTTTATGGTGGTGTGAAAATAGCCGGAAAGAAAGTTCCTCTTGAGTACAAGTATTATGACTGTGAATCCAAAAAAGAAGCTGTAACAAGCCTAATCGGACGTCTGATCACAGTTGATAAAGTAGATGTTGTTTTCGCTCCATATAGCTCAGGCCTCACTCTCCGTGGAGCTCCTGTTGCTGAAAGTCATAAAATGCTTTATATGGATCATGGTGGTGCCAACAACAAGATTTTCAGGCAGGGGTTTAGGTACATTGTTCAAACAATCGGACCGGCCTCGAGGTACCACGAGGGCACCCTTAATATGATTAAAAAGATTGATCCGAAGGCTAAGAGAGTTGCCTTAGCTTATGAGGACTCTGAGTTTGCGAAAATGGTTATGGAGGGCGCAGAAGAACATGCTAAAAAGCTCGGTTTTAAAATTGTTTTTAAGCGCACCTATCCAAAAGGGGTTACAGATTTAACCCCTCTCCTTTCTGCCCTGAAAGCCTCTAAGCCTGACTTCATCTTAGGTGGTGGACACTTTGAGGATGGCCAGCTTTTTAATCGACAGATGGCAGATCTGGACATAAATGTAAAGGCCCTGTCTCTGATAGCTGCCGCAACCCTTCCAGCCTTTTATGAGGCTTTAACGAATATGGCAGAAGGTGTCATGGGCCCCTCGCACTGGGAATATGGTGTAAAGTTTTCAGAGAAGGAGGCTAAAAAGGTAGGGCTGTCATGGATTGGACCAAGCCAGGATGAATTTGTAAGTCTTTTCAAGAAGGCTTTGGGGAAAGAAATTATTCCGGATTACCATGCTGCAGAAGCCGGAGCTCAGGTATTAGCATATGTATTAGCAATTGAGAAGGCTAATTCCGTTAATTCAGATAAAGTAAGGGCTGCCCTTGGAAAACTAAAGTTTATGTCCTTCTATGGAGGCTGGGATGTCGATGATACGGGGATGCAGGTCGGCCATTCCATGGTGGATGTGCAGTGGCAAATGGGGAAAAGAGTTATTGTATGGCCTGAAGAAGCCCAGACTGGAAGAATTGCTTATCCTATGCCTACTTTTGCCGAAAAAGCAAAAGGAAAGGTGGCAGTTCCGAGAAAGTAGATAAGTTAAGATCAAAAACGAGGGATAATCTCTTTGAGAATACATCAACTTGGCAAAATGATTCCCCACTAAGCCAACCTGGCTTGGTGGGGAGTTTTCTTATGTGCGAAACTCTCTAAAGCTAAAAGGAATAATCATTATTAGGAAATTTTAGGATGATATTAGAACAGTTAAGCGGAAATCTCATCCAGGGCCTTGTGCTGGGTGCAATATATGGTATGGCCACCATGGGTCTTAGCCTCATTTTCGGTGTTCTTAAGGTTGTTAATGTTGGGCACGGCGCTTTTATTATGAGCGGCGCATTCATAACACTCTGGCTCTTTAATGCCCTTGGAATGAATCCAATCCTTGCTCTTCCCTTTGCCTTTATTACCGGCATGGCCTTGGGACTTATTTTCTATTATTCAGTCATCCAGAAGTTAATCAAGGCACCAGAGCTTGCTACTTTATTGGCCACCTTTTCTATAGGAATCTTGCTTGAGGAGGTTGTGAAGCTCATCTTTGGTTCTGAATTTCGAGGTTATAATTGGCCTGTGGGCAAGATAAACTTAGGTGTTACTGTTCTTCCGATGACAAAACTCTATGCCTGTATTGGTAGTGTGGTCATTGCCCTTCTCCTTTACTTTTGGTTCAAAAAAACCAGGTCAGGTACTGCCATGAGAAGCGTTGTTGAAGACAGTGAAGGCGCGAGAGTTTGTGGTGTAAATGTTGGATGGGTCTATGCCTTGAGCTTTGCTCTGGGAATTGGGCTCACCGTTGTAAGTGGTGTCCTTCTCACCATGTTTATCCCTGTTGGTATTAATCCCTATATGGGAGGAGGATATACCCTGAAGGCTTTTGTGATTGCTGTGTTAGGAGGACTATCATCTCCCTATGGCGCATTCTTTGGAGGATTGATATTTGGACTCATTGAGAATGGTTCCTACACGCTATTTGCCTTAATTCCAGGGGTGGAACCGTTCGCCCTGACTAGGTTTTTATCTTTCGTTATTCTATTAGTCATACTTCTAATTAGGCCAACTGGACTTTTGAAAGCAAAATGAGAAATGAGCTTGAAAAATATTATCCTTTAATACCCGTATTTGCAGCATACCTTGCCATGTTTTTGATTGGTAAAAACGTGACGGGGATGTGGCAGCTAATGGGCATGCTCGCTTTTTATTGTGCTCTCGGACAGGCCTTTAATATCTTCCTTGGCATGACCGGTTATGTGGATTTTGGTTATGTCGCTTTTATGGGTGTTGGCACCTATGGAATGGCATTGGGAATAACGAGGCTGGCCCATATCGAAGGACTTGGAGTAGTCATTATCATAATAGGTTTCATCCTATCATTGTTAATGTCCACCATGTTATCTATAGCTGTGGGAGCAGTGGCTCTCAGGCTTAGAGGTGCCTACTTTGCCATTGCCACCATCGGGGTAAATGAAGGGTTCAGGTATCTCATAGAAGGGGCAAGGATATGGAATGGTTCTGAGGGCATGATATTTAATGCTCAACTAAACCAGATTCTAGGAAGAGAAGCTGCCAGTGCCCTTTCCACTTTCTGGGCTGATATCATGGTTCTTATTATCGCTGCATTGGCTGCATTTGTAACGCTCTATTATATGAGAAGCAAGATTGGCTATGCTTTAACAGCCTTAAGAGAAGATGAAGATGCTGCAAAGGTGATGGGGATCAATGTAACCAAATATAAAATCATTGCTTTTATCACAAGCGCTTGTTTCGCAGGTTTGCTTGGAGCCGTCTCATGGGCCTTAAAAACCCCTTATGTGTTCCCGCCTGAAGTTTTTGAGATTCATTATACGGTAGAGGCCATTATCATTGTTCTCCTTGGTGGAGCCGGAACCCTTCTTGGACCTGTAGCTGGAGGATTAATCTATGGCATCTCTAAATATTATCTTTCCATTATCTTGCCAGGATTTCAGCTGTTGATTTTTGCTCCTATTATTATTATCATTATTATCCTATTTCCAGAGGGAGTGGTCGGGATGTTGAAGTCAAAGGTTAAAGATTCAGCTCTGGCACGGTTTATTATTTAGGGGAAAATATGTCTTTATTAAAGCTTGAGAATATAACAAAACGTTTTGGTGGTTTGGTCGCCGTGGATAGGGTAAGTCTGGAAATCAAATCTGGCGAGTCAATCGGAATAGTGGGTCCAAACGGTAGCGGGAAGACCACTCTCTTTAATGTTATCAGTGGGGTTTTCTTCCCAGAGGAAGGGAAAGTCATTTTCGATGGACAGGATATCACAACCCTTCCGCCATATAAAAGGGCACCACTGGGAATTGGGCGAACATTTCAAATTTCTCGACCTTTTCACTCAGCTACGGTAAGAGAAAATATAGCAGTTGGGGCAATGTTCGGCACCCTCAGTGGAAAAGTAAGTGTTGATGAGTCTTTGGATATAGCTGACTATATAATAGAACGCGTTGGTATTAAGGAGCACAGGGATAAGCCAGCAGGTACTTTAACCCCTGTAGAAAAAAAGCTGATGGAGATTGGTCGGGCATTGGCAATGAAGCCCAGAATCCTCCTTATGGATGAGGCCATGGCTGGGATGCATCCAAATGACATCGATGAAATGGTTGGTTTTATTAAGAAGATAGCAGAAGAAGAGAAGATAGCCATCGTTGCCATGGTCGAGCATATTATGCGGGCAGTAATAGGGATTGCGGAAAAGGTAATTGTATTGCATCAAGGCGCCAAATTGGTTGATGCCCCAACAAAAGAAGCTTTGGAAGACCCAAAGGTTGTGGAGGTATACTTAGGTCAGCCACAGGATGCCAGAAGGTGGATAAAGTACTGGCAGCAGGAGGAATAATGCTAACCATCAAAGAGATCGAATCAGGTTATGGTCCCATGCAGGTTTTATGGAAGCCAAGCCTTCAGGTAAAAAAAGGAACGATTACTTCACTCCTTGGACCCAATGGAGTCGGCAAGAGTACTCTTCTCTCCACTGTTTTTGGCTCTGTCGAGCCATGGGGGGGTACAATTATTTATGAAGGAGAAGACCTTACTCATTTCCCCACTCATAAAAAAGCTGAAATGGGTATGGCATTGGTTCCTGAAGGAAAGCATCTCTTCCCTAACATGAGTGTGTACGAAAATCTTGCTATGGGCGCGTACTTAAAAAAAGCGCTTGAATACAAAGAGAAGTCTTTAGAGCTTGTATATTCTCTGTTTCCGATTCTTAAGGAAAGAAGTAAACAACTCGCTGGATCCCTGAGCGGTGGTGAACAACAGATGTTGACCATAGGTCGGGCTTTAATGACGAAACCCGAATTAATAATGCTTGATGAACCGAGTCAAGGCCTTGCCCCCTTGCTGGTTCTTGAGGTATTTGAGACGATACAAAAAATGAGAGACGAAATCGGTTTAACTATCCTCCTCGTAGAGCAAAATACTGATGCTTCCCTAAAAGCAGCAGACTATGTTTATATCATGCATGAGGGCATGATTAAAGCCGAAGGGAATCCAGAAGATATTAAGAAATCAACTGAGATCCGTGAGGCTTACTTGGGTATATAGAAAATCGAATAAAAAATTTCTTTAAACGGCCTATCCATTTTCTTCTCTAAAAAATCCTTGTATCATGGACTTTAAAGGTATATTCTTTTCAATAACAATGAGGATAAGATATGCCTGATATTTATCAAGATGGTTTGATAACAACTCTTCATAGGTTTGGAAGCTCTAATTTAAATAATTTGGAAGAGGAAATATATCAGTTCTCCAAAAGAAGACCAATTGCTCTGGTTTTGCCTGCTGTTCCCCAGGATATAAAAGAGGAGGGTCTGAGAAGAATATTAAAGGAATTAAGAAGGGTAAGATATCTAAGGCAGATTGTTGTAACGTTGGGGCAAACAGACAGAAGAGCCTTTAGAAAAGCAAAAGATATGTTTAGAGATTTTCCCATTGATTCGAAATTGATATGGAATACTGGTGCAAGAATTCAAAAACTCTACCGACTATTAGAAAATAATGGTATCAGCGCAGGGGCTGATGGCAAGGGAAGATCTGCATGGATGGCTTATGGATATATATTGGCATTGGGCGAGTGTGAGATTATTGCCCTCCATGATTGCGATATCCTTACTTATTCGAGAGAGCTTTTACACAGGCTTTGTTACCCCCTCACCAATCCAGTTATGGATTATAAGTTTTGCAAGGGTTATTATAGCAGGGTAACGGATAGGCTCCACGGAAGGGTTACAAGGCTGTTTGTATTTCCTCTGATAAAGTCTCTGAAAAGGCTTATAGGCCAACCCCCTTTTTTACGTTATCTCGAGAGCTTCCGATATCCCTTATCTGGTGAATTTTCAATCGTTGCTGATCTGGCTAGAATCAATAGGGTTCCAGGGGACTGGGGATTAGATTTAGGTCTTTTAGCAGGAGTATATAGAAGAAGTTCTTTAAACAGAATATGTCAGGTAGACCTTCTGGAAAACTATGAGCATAGACACAGGCCTCTCTCTGCAGACAGCCCGACAACAGGAATGTTTAAAATGAGCATTGACATTACGCGAACTCTTCTTCGAATCCTTTCGAACGAAGGGATAATTTTCCCCAAGAGTTTTTTTAACAGTCTCAACTGTACCTATATAAAAGTTGCAGAGGATACCATCAAAAAATATGAAGATGATGCTAATATTAATGGACTATTTTATGACAGGCATGAGGAAAAACTGGCTGTGGAGACTTTTATGAAGGCCTTAGGAATTGGTATTCAGGATTTTCTCGATGATCCCTTAGGAGTACCTCCCATACCAGATTGGAACAGGGCTATTTCTGCTGTTCCCAACTTCTTCGGTCTTCTCATAGATGCTGTAGAAAAGGACAATCAGTAGTGATTCTTAAGGCTCGGATTGAAAATCCTGAATAGGTCTTCAGGAAGAATAAAGGGTATCCTTTTTATTAAAGAGCTCTATAAGATTTTTATCAGGGTCCCTAAAATAAAAAAATCTTTTTCCATCTACCTTGGGATGAAAATCAGAAATTGTCAACGGCTCTGAGATCACCTCCACTTTCTTCTTTACAAGCCTTTTATATATCCTGTCAACATCATCAACCTCGAAGGCAAAGTGCCTGAAGTCATTATTTTTAATCTCCTTTTTCGGGTGGGTAAACTGTGCCAGCTCTAAAATCACAGGAGAAGAAGATGACTTCAAAGCTGCAAACTTAATCTTTACACCTTCGATTCCTGTAACCCTTGAGAACTGATTGCCTGAAATATTTATTTCAAACGTAGGCTTAAGACCAAGGATCTCCCTGTAGAATTTCTTGCTCCTCTCAATATCCTTCACCAAAATTGTGATATGGTTTATTTTTGCCATAACCATCCTCTACATTCATTAAATCTATTCGAAAGTAAAAACAGCCTTAAAGATTTTCTCTGTTTATATTATCATTCTTTTCGCTACAAATCTTAATTAACAGAGGGTAAATGTGAGATTCATATATTATGTCCCAGACATAATTCTTTATTACTTTGCGATACATCTTATGCGTGGGTATCTTTTTCAAAAAATTTAGGGCTTGGTTAGCAATCTTTTCAGGGGTCTCATCTAAATTGAAAGAGCAGACATTATCGCTGCCGATTTCGATAAAGGGCTTTATATTACTGCAGATAACAGGTAATTTTGTCATTCCTGCTTCCAATAAAGGCAAACCGAATCCCTCATCAAGGCTGGGCATGAATAATACGTCTCCAAGCAGATAAAAATCACGGATAAATATCTGATCTGGTTTTATTTTTTGGGAAGTTTTAAGGGTATAGTCCTCAAGAACGATCAGGTCTTTTTCAACCTTTAAACTCCGGGCAAGATTCTTCAGATCAGAATAATAACTTTTTTCTAGAGGTCCATGAGGGTCATGAGCACCTGTTAAAATAAGTTTAGCATTGATTCCCGTATCATGAATAGCCCTTAATACCCTGATACTTAATTCAATATTTTTCCTTGGGATAAGACGCGATGGCTGAACAAAAATGAGATCGGCACTAAAGAGAGAATTCTCTTTAATAATATCCACTGTGGCTGGATGTAATTTGAAAGCGTCAAAGGGATCGATGCCATTAGGAATCACTGATATTTCAGCCTTTATATTGAACAGTCTTTGAAATCGATTTTTTCGAGAATGAGATATCGCTATGTAATGAATTTTTGAATTAAAGGTCTTTAAAATTTTCCAGGGCTCATTATCAAGATAAGAAGGATAGTTTTTATAAAAATATGGTGAGTCGTGATTCCAGCTGATAACCTTAATAGAATGGGTTTCAGCAAGATGGTGCATTGCCATGGTGAGAGCAAGGCTAAAATTCATTGATATGACATTATGGGCAATAATTGCATCAAAATTTTCCAGGGAGGAACACAAATAATTATAAATCTTATCCTCTAATTTGATAAGGGGTTCCGTATTCCCATTTAAACAATTTTTATGAGCATTTTGGACTCTTGTGTCTCTCGAGCTCAGGATAGGATTGATTTCTATGGGAAATTTATCTGAAAACTGTTCCCCAGCACCCGCCAAGACCTTTACATGGTGATAATTGCGATGAAGAAGATCAGCCTGTTGTCGTATGACTTCTTCTACTCCTCCAACAACAGGAGGACAGGAGTAATGAAGTAGAGCAATATTGAATCGTTTCATAAGCAGATTTTTTATATTAATATTTTTAGAATGAATTAATTATTGGTAATAGTTTTTTTTCTAGGACTTCATAAGAGAAATGTTTTTTAGCCAAGAGGTAATTCCTCTCAGTCATCTCCTTAACCCTCTTGGGATTCTTGAGCAATTTTTTTATTTCCCTAACGGTTTCTTCTGTTGCAAGGGTATCAAAGACAACGACATCAAAACCCTTTGGTTCAATATCGGAAATATAAGTGGAATAGCGGTTGAGCACAATCGGTTTTTTAAAATAGATTGCCTCAAGGAATGCATTACCAAACCCTTCATAGCCTGAAGGATAAAAGACAATATCTGCGTTTTTATAAACATCATCTATGGAAAAAAGATGGTTTCCCTTTTTATCTTTTTTTCTCTTATGATTAATCATATGGCCTATGGCTATAATCTTTACACCCATCCGTTTAGCATATTTATAGATATGGATGGCATAGTCATCCCCTTCGTCCCCTGAGGCATGAGAGATGACCAAGGAAGGATGGGGTAATTTTATCATCCACACCAATTCAACTGATTTTTCAATCCATTTTCTCGAAACAATTCGTGTTGGCTGGAGGATAAATGGATCATCTTCTTTTAAACCTATTTTCTGGCGAAGCCTTCTTCCGTAGTCATCGATCTTGGATGGAGGTACTGCAAAATTATAAACATTTGGAATAATAACATTAGAAATACCAACACGATAGCTTAAGAGTTGAGAGGCATGAGAGTTGATGACCACATGTCTGAGAGACGGAAGGTCAGGAGGAAAAGACATCCTTAAATAATCATCAACACAGCTGTTTAAGAATCTGGTTCTCTCCCACCTGAGATCGTGATGGTGGGCAATAGCAGGCATTCCTGTTTCAGCAATAAATTCGGTAATCGCCATACCAAGAGGTATATGCATGGGGATAGCTAAGGAATTTTCAGGGATGATGAGGTCAATATGAAACCTTTTTTGAAACTGGTATAATTTTGATTTTAAATGTTTTTTAAAATCCTGAATTTTTTTAGAAATGATCTTGGGTCGAGTCGGTTTCTCAAAACAGATCTGCTGGATCTCGTCGATTTCTGGGTGGTCAAAATATGCCTTTCTAACCAAGAAGCTTCTCTTTGGAGGTGTTTCTAATTCCCCAGCAAAAAAATGGCACTTAAAGCCGTTCCTTTCCAGAATATCACACCACTTTTTAATTTCTAGGGAAACACCGTCTGTGCCTGCAATACGCGTGGAGACAAACCCTATGTTCTGTATATTATTCCGCATAGATTTTCTCCTTTGCATCGTTTTTTAAAATTATTAGAAAAATTTCAAGATGAGTCAAGGAAATATTGTAAAGATTTTTTAAATAGGATTTTTAGGTTGCCAGAAGAAATGGATTTTTAAATGTTTCCTTACAAGCTAGAATATGCAGTTTTTCTTTTAACCCTTAATTAACTTTATAACCTTATTACTTCCTGAAGTAAAGGGATACCGTGCTAGTTCGCTTTTTCTGACCCAGACCTTTCGTGAAGAACCTTCCCTATAAACCCTGTTATTATTTAACATGCAAAAATAGACATAAAGAGATACACGAAAGCGAGTGTATGAGTGAGTCACTTTGCCCAAAAATTTCACTTTTTGAGTTTTGATTCCTAATTCTCTTTTCAACACCCGCATGAGGGCCTCTCCATGTTTTTCTCCCTCTTTTTTCTTCTCCATTGGAAATTCCCAGAGATCTGCCATAAGACCACAAGAGGGCCTTTTTTTTATGAGTATCCTTCCGTTTTTTTTGATAACTGCAAGGACTGCCTCAAGCTGTTCATAGTCCTGTTCTTTAGAGAGGGGAACGGCTTCTTGGAGTCCTTTTTTATAAGAAAGACAGAAATCTGAAAGAGGGCAGATAGGACATAGAGGTTTTTTTGAGCGGCAGACCAAGGCCCCTAACTCCATCAGAGCTTGGTTAAAAGTTCCAACGTTTTTGCGAGGAAGCAGTTCTTCTAAAAATTTTTGAATCTTCTTTTCTTGCCTATTCTTTATTTTGCCTCTTATGCAAAGGATACGAACAGTAAGCCTCTTGACATTTGCATCAAGAATAGAAAATCGTTTTCCAAAGGCAATACTCATAATAGCCCCTGCTGTATAGGGGCCAATGCCAGGGAGTCGAAGAAGCTCTTCATATGAGCAGGGAAGCTTTCCATGAAACTTCTCTTCCACGGTCTTAGCACATCGATGAATGTTTCTTGCTCTTTCATAATACCCCATGCCTTCCCATGCCTTTAGGACCTTTTCCATCGGGGCTTTGGAGAGATTTTTGATATCAGGGAAAGCTTTTATCCATCTTTGATAATAAGGGATAACCGTCTTAACGGTTGTTTGCTGGAGCATGATTTCAGATATCCATATTTTGTAAGGATCAGCTATAGCCCTCCATGGAAGACTTCTCTGAGAACTCCTGTACCATTTAAGGAGCTTTTTTCTGAGGATAGAAATATCTTTAATAAAGTTTCTTTCAGGCATGTATCTCTGAATAAATCTATATGGAATTTTTTATCTTGTTTAATGAAAAGGAGGAAACAAGATTGACGTATTTGGTTAACTTATTTTAGTATTAATATATTTATTCAATAAAGTCAAAAAAGAGAATGCTGTTTTTCGTTCAAAAGGAAGGGAGAGGCTATATTGTTCATCAGCGCTTTTTAGATCAATCCCATAATTTTTTACCCGCTCCCCCTTTTTATCAATATTTAATCTACATGTTTTTATCTCTTGATAAGGGATATCTATCATCTCTTTTTTTCTTAAGAGATAGAGAGCCTTGTCACTTATGATTAAACCGCACCTTTTGGTTTCTGGTTTCTTTCTTCCATTATTCTTTATTTTTAATTTCGAATTTGAACCGAATAATCCTCTATAAGGTAAAACATATAACATCTGGATATCAGGAGGGAGATAATAACGCCTGGTTATATTATATTGATCCTCTATACTGCTTTTAAGAGGCAGTTTCTCAAGGGCCTCTAAAAATTCTTTTTCTTTTGTATAGAAGGCTTTTTCAAATTCTAATCCACAATATCTGCAGGTCTTTCTCTTAAAATCATTTTCTCTACTACATTTTAAACAGATAATTACAAAGTTTTCTCCACAATGAACGCAACTTTTACTATCGATCGGGTTGAGCCCCCCACATAAAGAGCATTTTAATTTTCGCCACTCAGGAGAGCTCTCCTCCTCTTTTTTCACTACCTCCTTCTCTCTTTGTTCTTCTGCTGCTCTCTTTTTTTCTGGTTCCTCTTCTTTCTCGATTCTCAGCTCATTTTTCGTAATCGGTTTTTCTAAAAAATGGAAATAGTGAATTACACCGTCAGATTTGTTCATGTCAGCGCATGCTTGAGACACCTCTTTAAAATCGATCTTATTTGATGAGTGGCTGTAGCCAATGAGCAAAGAGAGATCAGCAACTGTACAGATGACCCTCGGACAACCTTGCGAGAATTTATGAATCCCCTCATAAGCTGTTTCTGTAAAGATCTCTCTATCATTTAACCCAGCAGCACTTAATCGATGTCGGATGAGTCTCTTGGTATCTTCGAAGTCCAGATTCTGCAATAAGAACCTAACAGGCAATCTCTGCCAGAATTCAGGCATATTCTTTATAGCTCCTTCTAGTGGCTTTTGCCCAGAGAAGATAAAGGTAAGTAAAAAGGAGTCGGAGACACAAAAATTTAATAAAATCCTTAACTCTTGAAGAAGGTCAGGCCTGTGGCAAAGCATCTGTCCCTCATCAAGCATTACTATACATTTTATCCCTTTTGAATAAAATCCCATTAAATTTTCTTTTAATTTATTGAGGGTCAATGTTTTATTCGTAGATACTCTTTCCATACCAAACTGCCTGGCTATTTCACATATCATCTGGTTTGGTGTAAAGGTAGGATGGTCTATAAACGCGATTTTACAGTTTCCCTTGTAGTCGCTCTTTAACTCGCTTATCAATTTAGACAAGATGCTTGTCTTTCCGTCCCCTGCATTTTCTGAAACAAGAAGGGCCCCCCCTTTATTAGATATTACCGCATACTTTAAGCGCATGAGACACCCCCTGTGTTGATTGCTCATATAGATCATATTGGGGTCGGGAGTAAGAGAAAAGGGGGGTTTTATGAGACGCCAATATCTTAGATATTCTGGTAAAAGATTAATGGACATATAGATTACAAATATAAAAAAATGATTAATTTGTTGTAATTATAACAAAAATAAGGGCTTAAGTCAAGTTGGAAGATTTTGTAGATTACATCAGCTATTTGAAAACTTTTTACCAGAAATATAAGTTTTCAAACAAGTGCGGAACTCGTCTTGTTATTCCAATAAAGCTGTTCTAAAATCATCATAAAATGACATATCATTTAAATGGAAAGACACATTAAACTTAATATTTTGCTTTTATATAAAAAGGCATGACAAGAATCCAGAACAACTCAATGAGCTTTGAAGAGTTTTTGAAAGAAACCCTTCCCGGCCTTGGGCTTAAGAGAGGTTATTTTAAAAAGAAGAGCATAAAGAGGAGAATGGTCAAAAGATTAGAATATCTTGGGATTGATTCTTTTAAAGAATACAAAGAGTTATTGGAGAAGAGTAGCGAAGAGAAGAGAGAAATTTATAAGATATTTACGATTACGATAAGCAGGCTTTTTAGAGATGCCGATCTATTCGAATACCTTAAAGAAGAGGTCTTCCCTTTATTGTTAAAGAGAGATAAAGGGGAATACAGGATTTGGTCTGTTGGATGCTCTTGTGGTGAAGAGGTCTATTCTATTAAAATAGTATGGGAGGAGTTTTTAAAGACGATAGGTAAAGCTAAGAATAATAAATTAATTATTTATGCAACAGATGTAAATGAGATATGTCTCAATAAGGCAAAGAAGGCTGAGTACAGAAAGAGCAGTTTAGAAGAGGTTCCCCCTGAGATGGTTAATCACTATTTCATCAATCGAGAGGGTTTGTATATGATTAATCAATTCGCAAGGGATAATATTGAATTTTTTGTTCATAATTTTATCCTGGATGACCCTATAAAAGAAATGGATATGATCTTTTGTAGAAACTCAGTCTTTACATATTTTACTTTGAAATACCAAGAGGAGGCCTTGAAAAAGATTTACGATAGCTTAGCTGATAACGGCTTTCTTGTCATTGGTCATAAAGAAAAATTGCCAGGGATTTCTCATGATATGTTTAAACCTTTTTGGAGTAAGGGATGTCTCTATAAAAAGATTAATTTAATTTGCGAGAAATAAAGACAGAAATGATTCCTTCAACCGTTTGGAAAAGTTCTTCTAATTCACTATGTATTTTTGTCTTCCAATCCTTAACGATGATTTTTCCCTCTTTTTTAACAACTTCTTTTATCTTCACCATTTCTTTTATTACACTCACAAGTCTTTCACATAATTGATCGAGGGTCTTAATCATCTCTTTCGTGTTTGGGAAGTTGTATTCTTTTACTATCCTCGTAGAGCAATTTATTAATTGACAGAGTTTTATCAAGTCAGGATCTTCATCTAAGAATTCTGGCTGATTGTGATACTTAATGATCTTTATAAGATCCTCTGGTAGCTTCCATTTTTTCGCTAAATCTCCACCTATCTCAGCATGGGTCATTCCTAAAACGATTTTTTCCGCCTCGCTGTTTCTAAGTCCTCTCTGCTTTTTTAAGGCATTGATCTTTAGAAGAGAATCAGGCATAAAGAGACCAATAACGATCTTTCCCATATTATGAATCAGACTCACCGTATATACTTTGCCTAACTCATGAAAACCACTGGCTTTTGCGAGGATTTTTGAGATTCCAGCAATCAGGAGAGAATGTTGCCAGAATCTTTCATAATCAAAGGGACCCCTTTTGTGAGGGGGGAAGATCTTGATGAGTGATATCCCTAAAGCCAGGTCTCTAACTACATTAAAACCAAGTAGAGAGATGGCATGTTCGAGATTTTTCACCTTGGTGTATCTTCTATAATAAGGAGAATTGGCCACCTGCAGAATCTTTATAGCCAGGGAAGGATCAATCGCTTCGGCAATCTGATCAACTGTACAATCTGCTTTTGCTGTAAGACTTATAATCTCTTTTACTGTCAGAGGTAATACAGGAAGACCCTCGATTTTATCTATAATGCGCTTGGTCTTTTCATTTCTTTCTTTAACGAGCATACTTATAACCCCTTTTTAAATATTATCGGCAATTATTGAGAAATATTTAGAAAATTCAGAAAAATTATAATAAGAGGGAAAAATTCTCTTTTAGAGATTATCGAGGATAGGGGTTAAAAAAGATCCCCTTGGGGAGGGTGTACAATGGAAAGATTATCGATATAGTTATCCCCAACGATTTCTTTAACCGTTTCAATAACCAGGGACTTTTCATTACCGCTAAAAACACTACCCGTAATGGTTACGGTTCTTTCTTCGGTCATTATATCTATATTGGACATTATTATGAGAGGATGGGTTGCTAATCTTGCCTTAATATTGCAAGTAAGAGCTTTATCTTCTAAAGCTCTTCTGGACTTATCTGAAGGTGTAAAATCCTCTCTTTTAATCGTATTGATAATCATATCAATGGCACATTCTTGAGTTAAACTCTCCGTATTAATGACAATGTCATATTGAGTAGGGGCTCTCCAATCTATATCATACAGATAATGCATCCTTGACATTCGGTCTTTGTCATTCTTCATTACCATTTCTTCAGCCTTTTTTTTGTCCCATTCCTTACTTTTCATAATTGTCTCTACTCTCTTGGGAAGGGGGGCAGTTAATCTCACCTTGAGAACGTGGCTTATATTTTTCAGGCTGATATGTCCCCCACTCCCTACGATGACAATATTGTCTTTTAGGGCGAACTTTAAAATAATATCCTCGATGAATATCAGGTAAATCTTTTGATCTTCAACAAATCGTTCTATAAATCTTGGCCGCTTGGTAAAGACCTCTTCCAATTTTTTTTCGGGAACAGAATAGCTTTTGGCTGCTTCCAGAATTATCTCTCTATCCACATAATTATAGGAGAGTTTTTGAGCCACCCCTTTAGCTATTTCTCCTCCGCCGCTTCCGAGCTCTCTTGATACGGTAATGACAGACATTTTTTCCTCAGATTTTTTAAAATTTATAGCATAAAAAAATTTAAAATAATAGTTGAAATTTTCTTTTTTTTTCTTTACATTTTCAAAAAAAAACGAGAAATATTCGGAGATTTTCTAAAAAATTACAATGAAGGGGTTGTTATGAAGATTGATATATCAAAATATGGAAAGAAGTATACATGCTTTAAGTGTGGATGTAAATTTTACGATTTAAGAAAACCTGAGCCCATTTGTCCAAAGTGTAATGCGAATCAAAAAGAGATGTCAGAGACTGAATTCAAGATTAGACCTGCAAAGGTCTCTAAAAAGATTGATATTCATGAAGAAGAGTCAGAAGATTTAGAAGAGGTAGCTTCTATTAATGAAGATGATTTTCCTGAGATTGACGATTTATCCGATGACGAAAGCCTTGATCTTGATGATTTAGAGAAAGAAGGTGTTTGATTCATTTTAGAAAAACTCCAATGCTGTTTGATACAGCCCACCCACCTGGAAGATTGCGTCTAAAATTATTAATTTCAATATAAAGCTGGGTAGAAGCCCCCCCATCAAGATTAAGAGCGTACTTACACCCCAAACCGCCTCTGGATTCAGGTAATCCCATAAGCTCTGCAAGTTCCAAGAGACTCATTACCCCACCATCCATGGTTTTCCCGGAGACAAGGAAGACGACCCTTCCTTTATTATCTATTCCCACTGCAGACCTTCTTGAGAATTGTCTTTTGAGTTTCATGATCCTTCCTCTGGAAATCAATCGGGGACCGACCTGCACAGCCTGAGTTATCTCTTTATCTTCTTTATAACTTCTTGAGTGAATGATATATGGCTTCCCATTTTTCATCATAAATATGCCCCAATCCCTTTTTTTATAAGGGCTTACTACTTTACTGTCCCTTATAAGGAGGCCTAAATGATTATCATCCGTATCAAAGAAGCCCCCATTGATGACTGCAATCGCATTGGCATTCATAGCCATGGTCTTAACTGTTAATCTTTTTTGACCGTAATCTCTGCTGTCTAAGACTTTGATATTGAGTTTTTTTGGATTAACCCTCAAAGAAAAGATGTCCGAAGGCCCCTTTTCTGCTGTAATTTTAATGATCCTATATTCCAGTCCTGAGATTAACCCTTCCCATTTTCCTTTTTCATTGATTAATATCTCAGCGCTGCTTCCTTTTGATATGAAAAGAGAAAACAGGATGAGAAAAAAGAGAATAGATTTTAATCTTTTTTGCATGAGTGATGATAACTCCTTATCGATGTTTTGTTACGCCGATTTTATCACAGTACCTCTCCACAGAACACCTCGAACACATCGGAGATATGGGCTTACAGATATTCTGTCCATGCGTAACAAGAAGGTCATTATAGATAATCCAATGCCTCTTTGGAAGTTTTTTCCGAAGTGCGTTCTCGGTCTCTTCAGGGGCTTTTGTCTTCACATATCCAAACCGATTTGAAATCCTGTGAACATGGGTATCCACACATATCCCGGGTTTATTGTATCCAAGCGTTACTACAAGATTTGCGGTTTTCCTTCCCACCCCCTTTAGCTTCAAGAGCTCATCGATTTCATCCGGTATTTTAGAATGATATTTGTTGATGAGGGCTCCACAAATCTCAAGAATATTTTCTGCCTTGTTCCTGTAAAAGCCAACAGGATAGATCGCTTTTTCAACAATCTTCTTCTTGAGCCTGAGCATATCTTTGGGATTGTCCGCAAGCTCAAAGAGCCTCATGGCCGCGCCCCTTGTCGTATCATCCTTTGTCCGAAGGCTCAATACACAACTTATGAGAATACGAAAGGGGTCTTTTTTCCTGTTAGCAACCTCAGTGACAATGGGCGGCTTCCACTTATAGAGCTCTTTTTTAAGTATTTCTATAATTTTACTTATATCTTTGTCTTTCATTTCTTTAAGTCAAAATTAAACAAAAAAACAGGGGAAATATACAGGAATTTCATTGGGAAGACAATAGGGATTTTTAGACAGATTGTCCCTTTTTTGCTTGTCCAAAAAACGAACCAAAGAAGGACACCCCTACGATTTTTCCGGGCGGTTTCAGATTCACTCCGCTTCGGAGAAGCTGCAAACTCAGCCTTTGGCTTCAGACAGCTGCTTCTCTTTCCCTCTCTCCGCTCACCTTCAACCTGAAAAATCGTAAAGGGGGAGGGAATTAAAAAACCTTTATTATTGAATACCCACAATAAGGGCGAAGATTTTCTCTTTCATGAAAAATTTCTGCCGCACATGATATTTGTGTTGTGGTACCAAATCCAGAACGATTCTGATTTTGGATTCCAAAGTATGGATTCCAACACGTATGCGCTGTATGAATTCTCCATTTGTTTCTATCTCTTTTTTGATTGAATCTTTGATCTTGATATCAAAGAAATCGCAGACAATTCTCGGCCTTTCTTCCTCTAATGCAGAAATTTCTGGTGTATAAAAATCACTCAATTCAAAAAGGACCATCTCTTGGCCTTGAGCCGCCTTCTGAAAGCGGATATCTTTGAGAAGAATTTCAGAGGCGAGTGCAAAGTGGTTTAAACTGAAAAACAATACAAATAAGATAATAAATATATCGAGAGGTCTTTTCATGTTTATGATTATAAAAAATAAGAGGAAAAAATCCAGAGGAATTTTAATGTTCATTTCTTGCTTGCGAAAGCAAAGGAACCAAAGAAGGGCTCCCCGTCGATTTTCTTAACGATATTTGACTACGTTTGCTTCGGAAAAGCAGCAAACTCTGCCTTTGGCTACAGACAGTCTTCTCCTTTTTTCTATGTTTAACTCGAAAAAGACCTAAAAAGTAAAAGGAAACCCCTGTTTTATGAAAAAACTTCCTCATAAACGGCATTACCAGCATAAGGACTTTCAATTATTGGAACAAAGACTAATAAGAGAAATTGAAATTTTTGACTTGACAACCAGAGTTGTAAATGTTTAAGTATCTGCATAAATACTTAATTAAAAATAATGACAGATTCAGAAAAAATTGCTCGAATCTTCAAGATACTCTCGGTCGACACGCGTGTGCGAATGATCAAATTGCTAAAGCGCCGTTCCCTGTGCGTGAATGCTCTCGCGTGGAATCTGAAGATTACCCCTGCGGCCGTCTCCCAGCATCTGAGAATTCTGCGCGACATTAACATCGTTATGCCTGAAAAAAAAGGTTATTTTGTCCACTATCGGGTAAATGACAGGGTTCTGAGTAGGTGGCAGAAGCAGGCGGATGGGTTATTGCAGCCTGAGAAATAATAAGAGCTATTTTTGGAGAAAAAGATGACCATTGAAGTTAAAGAATTAAGAAAGAGATTTGGAGAAGTTGAGGCACTTAGAGGCGTATCGTTAAACGTCCAGCCAGGCGAGCTTTTCGGCTTTCTCGGTCCCAATGGAGCGGGCAAGACAACTACGATTAACTTGCTTACTGGGCTTGCCAAACCTGACTCAGGGACAATCAGAATTGCTGGCGTTGAATGCACAAAAAATCCCAAGCCTGCGCAGCATTTGATAGGTGTCGTTCCTGACGAGAGCAACCTCTATCCGGAGCTGACAGGGTTCGAGAACCTCTGTTTCTGTGCCTCATTGTATGCCATGCGAAAAAATGAACGCAGGTCACGGGCCCGTGAGCTTCTGGATATGTTTGGTCTTGCCGATGCGGGGGGCAGGAAATTCGAAGGATATTCCAAAGGTATGAAGCGAAGACTCACCATTGCTGCCGGGATTATCCACCGGCCTCCAATTCTGTTTCTTGACGAACCTACAACGGGCATCGATGTTGCCAGTGCCCGTCATATCAGACAGCTTATCGACAGGCTCCACCGGGGCGGAACAACGATTTTTTTGACCACGCATTACATCGAAGAAGCCGAACGCCTCTGCAATCGCATCGCTTTCATCGTGGCTGGACGAATCGTCCAAATTGACACGATTGCAAATCTCATGCAGCCTATTCAAGAAAGGTATAAGGTGTTGATTTCCGTCTCTGATTCAGGAACAGCTATATGCAGAGATCTCGCTTTGGCTTTTTTTCCTCTTGACTTTCAGGAGGTTTCCAGCGGTCAGATACGCGTGGAGTCAGAAAATCCGATACGCGTGGGTCCGCTTGTCCGTTTCCTGGAAGAGAAAGGCATCGAGGTAGCTGAAGCACGGAAGGTTCAGCCGTCACTGGAAGATGTCTTTGTAAAAATAACCGGCATAGAAGCGGATGTTATGAGGAAAGAAAAGGAGAAGAAGGGAGGTGGCGTATGAAACAGTGGATAGTCTTCTGGAACATTCTTATTAAAGATCTCTGGACCTATTATCTCAAACCACCCAATATCAGCTGGGGATTGATATTACCCTTAGCCTGGACAGGCATGTTCTTCATTAAGTCTGGCAGCGGCCTGGAAAGCGTTCTGTTACTGCTTCCGGGCGTAATGGCGATGTCTGTCCTCTTCGGTACCACCTCCTTGTTGTCGGTGACCGTCACGTTTGAGAAGAAGAGCCGCGCATTTGAAAGATTGCTGATTGCGCCCATTCCGCTGGGGCTCCTGATGCTGGCAAAAACCTCTGGTGCGATTGTGTTCGGGATGGCCAATGCCTTCGTGCCGGTTGTTCTGGCTGTGTTTCTGGTCGATCTGTCTTGGGTGGCCTGGAACGCTGTGTTACCTGCCATCGTGCTGATTGCTGTGTCGTCAACTTTTCTGGGTCTTTTTATCGCGGTTTCGGTCAAAGAGGTCTTTGAAGCCCAGACATTCTCAAACTTCTTTCGTTTCCCGATGATTTTTCTGTGCGGGCTGTTTTTCCCGATTGAGAGTTTGCCCTCGTTCCTCCGTCCTCTTTCGTATGTACTGCCCTTAACTTATGGTGTTGATATTCTCCACGGTGCTGTTCATGGAGAGCATTCAATGTCATTCGCGCTTGACTTTGCTCTTCTTGGAGCCTTTTGTGTCGTTTTATTCGTTTGGACTCTACATAACATCAAGCGTAGGTGGATTCTTTAACACAGCCGGCATCACCAAAATCAATAGATTGAAAGTTAAGGTTAATAGAGAAGGAAGGACAGCGTCTTTTCATATGGATGATTATAAAAAATAAGGGGAAAAAATCCAGAGGAAAATATTATTGTTTGGGGGACAGAAGAAGGGACCTTATCTTCATTTCCTTTGCCTATTTAAGGAACCGAGATTTTTATACCTCGTTTCTTTTTAGTTGAAACTTTTTAATATCCAAAAACCAGTATTCCCAGAACCCTGTTTTAAGAACTTTTTTGCTCTCAATTATTTCAATTCTATTTTTAAATATTGGCCCATCTATTACAAAAGTATGAAATTCACCGTTCTCTCCACTGGGACATATATTTTTCTTTTTAAGCTCATCTAATAGATTTTTATCAATAAGCCTTCCAA
>SMTZ1_10002234_pt1 | contig 146981 bp, 136 predicted proteins | sample DeeMarSWOR136_30_FD_25667 | JGI IMG/M metagenome (IMG submission 25667) | reverse complement strand
GTATCTCAAAATTGATCCATCTCTTGATGAAGTTCGTTCTGATTCAAGATTCAAAGCACTTCTGAACAGGGTAGGATGGGAATAATCCGCATAAAAGGTCAGAGCGCCAAAGCCCTAGAGCAATATGAGAAATTCCTCTCTCTCTCTGGATAGCCTTGCAGAAGGACGCTGACCCTGGGATAGTTGAGGTAGAGGATGCGAAGAAGAGGCTGGCTGGGTTCAGCGGTAATTGAGGCGAGTGTAGCTAGGACGCTTACCTCTCCCCCTCCTTTGGCTTAAGCTCCATGCCGAGTTGTGTCATAAGACCTAAAATATTTGCTTCTACCCACGTTTCTACCACCTTGCCGTCAACAAATCGTCCAACAAATATTGCTGTATATTCTATCTCCTTACCAGTTGGGGGGATTCCCCTGAACGCTCCTTTATGAGTACCTCTATTTGTTAATCTAATCACAACTTTGTCACCCTGAGCTATCACATGAAAAATGACAGACATAGTCATCGGAAGATAGCTCATCAAATATATCAAAATTTCCTTTATCCATTTCCTCTATCAAGCGAACAATTAACTTCTTATTCTGCTCCTCAACCTCCTTCTGGACTCTAAATTCTTCAAGCTCTGCCATTGTTTCCTTGTCCTGACAGCCGAGCATGAAGCATATAATCAGAGCCATTAGTAAAATCACGCCATGTTTTTTCATGCTTCTCTCTTTTTGAATGAGAATGTATATGGCTTGCGTCAGCTTTGACTGTTATTCTTGTTTTGGTGGCGGTGGAGGCGGGCTGTCGTTGTTCCAGATAGTGTGAGAGCACTTCCATGAGCCATTGTCCTGCTGTTTAAAAATCCAAATTGCTTTGCCGGTTTGTTGTATGGCATCGCCTCCAGCTTTGGGAGTAAATGTAAACGTGTGAGCCACTCGTGCAAACGCCCAACTACCGAATACTTCAATCTCATCGAGTGAGTAAATTTCTCCTATGTCGAATTGCTCGAAATACGGCTGTACCCACTGCTGGACGGCATCTTTCCCTATCACAATCGCTTCGTTCGGGGGCATGTAGACCACATCAACACTATAGATGTCGAACCAAAGATCAAGGTCTCCTGCTTTGAGTGCAGCTACTTTTTGTTCATACAATGCTTTGATCACCTCAGCAGCAGCTTCATTATCTGCCATAGCCTTTACTTCCCCTGCTAAGTCTTCACCTTCCTGTTGCTGGCAGCCAAAAGTAAAACAAAACAGAAAGACCAAAGGCAAAATCATGAGTAGTTTTTTCATCCCTTGCCTCCTAATGAAATATTTCCAAAAGTTGTCACTATTAAATCTGACTTTTCAATTCATGTCAACCTATTCCTCCTAAGCCTCTACATTACGAGGATTACACGGCGGGGAGTAGATCTCAGACTAGAAAAAATAGCTCTCAGATACCCCTACAAGCCCATGAGAGCCTCATAGAGCAACGTTACCCCTAAAATATAAGGAGAAAAAAAGGGGGGGTATGTCCAGTATTACCCCCAGAAATATCTCAGATTTTCAGGAAAAAGAAGCTCTATCCATAATATATATGATTAATAATTTAATTAATAATAGAAAGGGCTGAGGGGATTATCTGTCACTTTCTATTCCATAATCAGAATAAAGCATATTGACTCTGGCCAAGATCTTAATGTTTCTGATATCACTGATAGTTTTTGACTCTGGCTTTTTTGCGGAGTTCTTCCAGAATCTTTTGGATTTCTGAATCAGATTTAGCTTCTACTTGGATTGTTTTAGATTCTTTTGTTGCCAAGCCTACAGCCACCCCCGCCACTAATCCAATAGCACCTCCAACGATAGTTCCGGCTGCAGTTGGCATCCCTTCAGTTAAATTCCAAGCACTGGAGTCATAGCTTTCAAGTGAACTTCCTATCATGAAACCAACTCCAGTACCCAGTAGTAGACCTGCTGCAGACCACTCTAATAGGTGCGATTTTTTTTTGATTGTAATAGCTTGGGTATCGACAGTATCAATAGTCCAATCAACCCCTGAGTCCCTTTCCAATAGTAAGAGCGAATTCTGCTTAACTGCAATTAATTCCCCTCTAACTTGAGTTCCATCTGTTTTTTTGATAATTAGGTCAGCACCCTTTTTTTCTTTAGCAATCAGATTCCCCGAAAGTGCCAAGATGGAGAACACCAGAAACAAAGCGATAAATTTTTTCATGATTCCCCCTCTTTACATGCTATTCTTATCAACTGAATTATACACTTAATGTCAATATATCAGGAACTCATTTTTAAGATGAACCTAAAATCCTTTAATTGGTACTCCCTTGGTGCTGGAGGATGGCTTGTCTGGGCCGTCCTCCCCGTCCTTATATTGAGATTATGAGCAAATATATACCTGTGCAATATACAACGTACAGGCTGCGAGCTCTATACAGTGAATTCATAAGTGAATACGGGTTTCTCAAAAATAGCGTTGTGGTATTTCTCTTATGGCTTGAGTCGCGAGAGATCCAACAGGAGAAGGAAGAGGATGCACTCTTTTCCAAAGGGGAAAAGCAATGATTGTATTGATAGATATCACAGGAAAGCAGCTATATATCACAAAAGCTGGGGAGCTACTGTATGATCTCAAGGAGCAAAGGTTTGTAGAGTCGAGGCTGTTGACACAGGCGTAAAGGAAAGCCCTGAGAAGCTCTAAATGAGAGCGATTCTAAGGGCAATTTAGGATCATGGGAAATTACCTGTTATATGGGATAACGCTGGTTTTCTCAATGCCCAGGACTTACAGGCCATTTTGTAACCATACGTGGCTTCTAAGAAATTTTTTAGCCTGATAGTTTGTGCTAATTTAGCAAAATCAAGAAGTCTATGACTTTCTTAATTAGACAATGATTGATCGATGACAAAAGGAAGCGGGACATCTATTTCGTTTATTGGGCGTGTAGGATTTTGGCAAAGAGCCCTTTTTAAGGTTGTTAATCCACAGCCTTTGAGGACCATTTCCAAAGTTCCATGATCAAAACAGTAGGCCAAGAATACCTGAAGAGTTTCTTTCAAGTTGTCTACAGCCCCTTGATGTGTCTCGCCGCAGGCCCACACGTCCAAAATAGGACAGGAGGCCAGGTGGTACCTGTTTTCCTTTTTTACATCAATCGGAAAAGAAATAGTAGATGTGACTGTTGCTTTCATTTATTTCACCTAATTTTCGAATTTCATTTTATATACATATATTCTCTGCGAATAACATGCCAATTTCATCTTCTTGGGGTTTTCTAACACTTATGAGACATATATGTATCATTTATGAACAGTAAATATCCGTATACGAACAAAAATAAATATTCCCCATTATCAATATAATCAATAATAAAGGAACGCTGATGACCTGCCCTCCTAAATTTGGTCCAGGTGTTATGTTAGAATTTGGCCTGGTGGTGTTGCCGCTAAAGCTAGTCCTAGATTTTTCCAAATACCCCTTTGCTTATAATGAATTTTCATAGGATTATTATATGATATTGAAAATAATAATTGTAATCAGAGGACCGAACTTCACGAACCAGAAACGCGATAAAATCAATGACGTTGCGTAAATATGATTATGTAAACGAACCTATGGATGCAAGCTTCTTTGAAAATAATTTCCCGCAGTTACATGAAATTTGCGGGATAAAAAATCTATTTTTTAACCATTTTTGGCAGAGCCTATTCCATAAACACCTGATAAATCAGCAAAAATAGGATATCAAAAAGTGTCTTATTTTATAGAAAAGTGAAAAAATCGGCTAAAATATTGTTTGTATTTATTTTTTGTTATATACTGTAAATAGCTTTCTTTCGCGGGTTGGAGAGAGCATTCCTATCTTTTAGTCCCCTCATTCCCTATTGCTTACAACAACCCGCACCTTATAGTGAGGAGAATAGTTTACCGAAGGAGGAACAAGCGGTTAAGCCGAAATATCTTTAAATTTTTCAGAAGCTGGTTCTCCTCCTATTCCCCAGTGGGATTTCTGGATTTCATGAATAAGAACTTCGACAGCCTGCTGTGGAATCCCTAAGTCTACAAAGACCTTAGTGATATTTTGGATTGTGACTTTTGCTTTTTCCTGTCCGAAACCCTCCCAGACATTTACATGAATAACAGGCATTATTTACCTCCAAAATTTATTGATGAACGATTTGTTGATACTCTTACTTTAATCTGAAATTTTGAAAAATCAAGATGCTTTTTCGAGCAAATAATTTATTGGAGAGCTGATTTGTTGTAAGATAGAAAATGTGAATCAGCATAAGGCAATTAAGGAAGAAACAGCATGAAGAAATTCGAGTGCTTATTCATCTCTCTTTTTTTGTTCTCCAGCCTCATCAATGTCTGGGGCGCGCAGAATGAAAATCCAGCCCATCAATTTCTAGGAGTAGGCCCATATGAAGGTGAATACTGGCCCACAGACCAGTGGAAAAGCTGCCGACCCGAAGAAGTCGGGATGCAATCCGACAAATTGATGGAGGTTTATTCTTATTTAGCCAACCCGGCGATTAACACCGAAGGAATTGTGATCATTAGGAAGGGGTACATTGTTGGCGAGGCATACTTTGGCAATTTTATGGTTCACTCAAGACACGAGAGCTACTCAATCGCAAAAAGTTTCTTGAGTGCCCTGGTTGGGATTGCCCTCGAAAAAGGGCTGATTGGGGATGTCGACGAAAAAATTTATCTATATTATCCTCAGCTCAGCCGTAAAAAGACCATATGGCGTCGGAGTGAAGGAGGAGTTGAAGATATTACCTCCCAAAGCGGCAGTTACCCGGGCCAGGTGCTTCCTGGAGCCAAGAAAAGGATCACTATAAAGCATCTATTGACGATGACTTCAGGTTTTGAGTGGAATGAAAGGGATTATTATGTAGATACGAGCCAGAATGATGTTTTTAAAATGGCGGCAGAAGATGATTTCATTCAGTATGTACTGAACAAGCCCATCGTGCATGAGCCAGGAACACATTGGTACTACTCAAGCGGCGATTCCATGCTCCTTTCGGGTATCATCGAGAAATCAGCGAATAGGAGCACCTATGATTTTGGACTGGAGCATCTCTTCACGCCGATCGGGATTGCTGGAATCGAATGGCGGAGCGACCCGGTAGGACACACGATCGGAGGATGGGGGATTCAAGCCACGGTGAGAGAGTTTGCCAAATTTGGCTGTTTGTACCTGAAGAAAGGAAAATGGGAAGACCGGCAAATCGTCCCTGAATCATGGGTTGCGAAGTCCCTGCAGCCTGTTTCCCCAGAAGTGAATTATTATGGCTACCAGTGGTGGCTTCTTCCTGCATTATCAGGGTACGCCGTTTCATCCCTTCCGCCAAAAACATTTCTTGCCTGGGGGATATTCACCCAGCAGATTTTTATTATCCCCGAGGAAGACCTGGTCATCATAAGGGTCGCCAACGATCCAGGATCAGAGGAATGGGACGAGGTGGAGTTTTTAGAGCTCATTTTAGATTCGATCCTGTTGAAATCAAGCCAGCGATAGAAGGGGATAAGAGGCAGATCCAGGTTCCCCTGAAGTTGGGGAGGCCGTTTTAGGCTGACTGTGTTGAACCGTCAATCAGACCTGCTGACTCATGAAATCTTGGCCTAAAGGAGAAAGAGAATATTTATTTTCTGAGGTCTTAGCGATCGTCCTGCTTTGTGTTAAGATAGAATTGATGTGAGGGTGGAATCAAAATGAAAAAAATCGCCTTATTCATTCCGATCACTTTGTTCTTTTTGAGCTTCCTCTTGAGCAGAAATGTCAACCTTCCGAGTACAGATGGACTTTCGTTTTCCAGTAATGTCCTTGTCAGCCTTCCTGGAAATTTCAGTCCAGAAGAAGTGACGGTTGCCATAAATCCCAAGAATCCTTTCAATATTGTCGCGGGTTCTAATCTTGATTTTTATTATTACTCCTTTGATGGAGGATATACCTGGACCGAAGGTCGTTTGTGGTCCTCGTTAGGTGTTTGGGGTGATCCTTGCGTCATCTTTGATGCTGAGGGCAATTGTTATTACGGTCATCTTTCTAATCCATTGGATGGGGATTTTATTGACCGCATAATCGTGCAGAGATCGAGCGATGGCGGCCAAAGCTGGAGCGATGGGGCGGGTATTGGTCTTAATCCGCCAAAAGATCAGGATAAAGAATGGCTGGCAGCCGACCACACAGACTCTCCCTTTCGGAATACCATCTATGCGGCGTGGACTGAGTTTGACGAGTACGGGAGTCCAGACCCACTGGACCGTACACGCATACTCTGCTCTTATTCTGTAGACCTTGGCGAGAACTGGTCCGCTCCTTTCCTAGTCAGCGACATATCCGGAGACTGTCGGGATTCGGATGAAACCGTGGAAGGAGCAGTCCCCGCCATAGGTCCCCAGGGTGAAGTCTATTTGAGTTGGGCTGGTCCGTTGGGTATCGTTTTTGATAAGTCACTGGATGGAGGAGAAACTTTCGGCGAGGATATTTTCGTCACCTCCATGCCTGGAGGATGGGATATCGACATTCCCGGAATTTACAGGTGCAATGGATTTCCTGTCACTGCCTCCGACACCAGCGATTCTCCCTATCGGGGGAATGTGTACATCATGTGGTCAGATCAAAGGAATGGGACTGATGATACGGATGTGTTTTTTATAAAATCCACAAATGGGGGAGAAAGTTGGGGTCCGATAGTCAGAGTGAATGACGATCCTCCAGGAAAGCATCAGTTCTTCCCTTGGCTGACCGTGGATCCGATCACCGGACACATCTATGTCGTTTTCTATGACAGGAGAGATTCCAATGACTACTCGACAGAGGTCTACATGGCAAAGTCTAGTGACGGAGGAGAGACATTTAAGAATTATAAAATCAGTGAATATCCATTCAGGCCCGTTTCTGGCATTTTCTTCGGGGATTACAACAATATTGTTGCCAGAGATGGAATCATTTGTGCGATATGGACACGGATGGACGGAATTGATTTGAGTATTTGGTTGACCGTCATCCACGATTCTATGCGGTGATCGGAATCTGATATATCAAAATGAGTTCATACAAAATTATTTTTTCTCTGACTATGGTTGTTTTTCTTCTTCAGAGTGTTCACGCCCAAAACTCCCAAACACAGGAAAGAGGTCGGGAAAGGTTTCAAGTGGAGATATTTGGGGGTCTTTCATTCATGAATCCGGCCGACCTGAACTTGAGGCCGGAGCATGATAAACAGTATCTAATCGACCAGAAAGAGTTTTACGAATATTATTATCCCTCTGCCCAGCAGGGAGTCCCTTCGGATGAGTTTAAAAAGGTCAAATCATCTCTTCCTTATGGATTCAGATTCAGGTATAGGCTCAGTCAGATATTCTCTATTTCCCTGGGATTGAAATATTTTTCAAAAAATCAAGCCTCAAAAGTGTCTGCGCTTTTCTATGACCTAGGAGACCGACCCTATGTATTGGATTGTGAGTACTCTCCCTATTCCATTTCCACCAGCGCTTTTTCCCCTTTATTGGGTGTTCATTTTTCATTGGGAAAGGGAGAACTGGTCAGTTTTGAACTCTTTTTGTCCGGCGGACCCTTGTTCGCTGGTTGCAAATATCTCATCGTGATCAAACGACTGTATGCACGGAACAATAATGTTTATCGGGCAAATGAAACATCCTATGAAATCCAAGGGAGCTCCACTGGGATTTCTCTGAATAGTGGTGCTAGGATCGATGTGGCCATAAAAAGCGGATTCAAGGTGTTTTGCGAGGGCGGCTATTCTTACCAGCTTGTCAAGAATCTTCATGGCAAGGGAAATTTTATTTATTACACCTATCAGAGTCCGGATAATAAGGGGATTTCTGATGAATTGAACTGGGATGGATATTGGGGAGTGAAAGAAACAGAGCCTTTTGCTCCTTTCCCGTCAAATGACTGGGAAAAAGAAGATCCTAGAGTAAGAGAGTTCAAACTCGATCTATCCGGTGCCTTTCTTCGGATCGGAATATCTTTTTCGTTCTCACTTTGAGACTTTCTTGATTCATTGATTCTCTCCTCTGAACAGGATGAGCGGGTGTGTTCCTTGCTCTTGTTTTCCTGATCCGTTTAAAGTATAAAAAATAAAGTTATTTTGAAATTGCAGACGATGGCCATTCGGATATTTATATCAAGTCAAAATTAAGGTGAGGATTAAAAGAAAAGAAATCTATTTACGGGAGGAATGCATGAATAGACCCACTCCTAAATCTTACCTGAGTATGGTGGTTGTGCTTGGCTCTGTGTGGGGCCTTTCTGAGGCTGCCCTCGGCATGGGACTGCGGAGTTGTGCGGCATTTGTTTCCGGTTCCCTCATGACTGGAGCTGCACTCTTTTTCCTTGCGGCGGGCTGGATGATATCCAGGAAAACTTTCGGAGTACTTTTGATGGTCTTGATTGCAGCTTTTTTCAAGATGTTCGATGCCCTGCTGCTTTCCCTGCCCCTCAAACATGGAGCCATCGGGAATCCGATTTTTGCATTTTTTATGGAGGCCATCGCGTTCATCATAATTGTAAGTCTCTTCAAAGAGAAGATAATCCAAAAGCTTCATGGACAGGCTCTGCTGGGTGGAATCGCGGCTGTGCTCGCTGTGAACTTCTTTCCTTTGGTTAAGTACGCCACAGGGATTCCAGCCTGTGTTGTTCCAGGAACAGGGTATCCCCTCTCGCTGTATTACATCCATTTTGCGGTCCTGGCCTCTTCTGTGACTGTTCCCCTTGGTTTTTGGATGGGTGCGAAATTGGAAATCTACAAGAGCAGATGGAGGAAAGCACCTTCCACAAAGAAGTTCGATTATATCCTCTCTCCTGCTGCCTTGATCCTTTGTCTTGTAATCATCGCACTGCTGCGGCTGGTTTGAAGCGGTGGAGACGGGTAAGAAAGGAGTATTGAATGGCTAAAACAATTCGTTTCAGACTCAATGGACAGCAGAAAACCTTGACCCTTGACCGAAAGCGTATGCTCCTCTGGGTTTTGCGCACAGATTTCAGTCTAACTGGGGCCAAGTACGGCTGTGGGGAGGGATTCTGCGGAGCCTGCACTGTATTGGTCAACGACGAAGCTGTGCGTTCCTGTCAGTTTCCTGCAGAGGATGTGGATGGAAAAGAGGTTTTCACGATTGAAGGTTTGACAAAAAACGGGAAGTTTCATCCTCTCCAGGAAGCCTTTATCAAGCATGATGCACTCCAGTGCGGGTTTTGTACTCCAGGAATGATCCTTACCGCTTTCAGTCTGCTGCTCAAGAATTCCGATCCCAGTCGAAAAAACATCGCCGAAGCTTTGGAAAATAATCTGTGCCGCTGCGGGGCCCATAATCGCATTGTGCAGGCTGTGCAAACCGCAGCCAGCGGGATGAAAGGAGGATCCAGGCGATGAAAAAAGATGATTATTTGGATAGGAATTTCTATGATATAGGGCCTTCACTTCCTCTCAGCAGACGAGAATTCTTGAAATTGATGGGAGGAGGAATCGTCATCCTTTTCTCTGTCGGTGATTCTCTTTTTTTAGAAGCACAACGGCGTCCCGATCAACAGCTTCCGGAGGATTTTAATGCCTTTCTCAGAATAGGGGAGGACGGCCGTGTGTCTTGCTTCACGGGTAAGATTGAGATGGGCCAGGGAGTGGTGACGTCTTTGGCCATGATGCTGGCCGACGAGTTAGAGGTTCCTCTGGATGCAGTGGATATGGTAATGGGAGATACCGATCTCTGTCCTTGGGATATGGGCACGTGGGGATCCATGACCACCAGGTTCTTCGGCCCCCCCTTGAGAGCGGCTGCCGCTGAGGCCCGGGCGGTTCTGATCGAGCTGGCAGCCGAACATCTTCAGGTGCCCCTTTCCCAGCTCAAGGCTGAAAAAGGACTGATCTTCGAAAAGACCCAAAGACAGAAAAAGGTCACCTATGCTCAACTTGCCAAGGGGAAAGAGATTGTCCGACGTTTGAAGACGAAAAAGATTCTGGAAAAGCCGTCGGAGTTTACGATAGTGGGAACCCCAGTTACGCGAAGAGATTCTGTGGACAAGGTTACAGGTAAAGCCAAGTTTGCCGGAGATCTTCGGGAACCTGGCATGCTCTATGCCAGAATCTTGAGACCCCCTGCCCATGGTGCCGAGTTGATCAGTGTGGATACAGATGCTGCTCAAAAGGTCAAAGGAACAAATGTCGTCGAGGATGATGGACTTATTGCTGTGCTGAACGAAGATCCCGAACTGGCGGAGGCGGCGCTCGGACAGATCAAAGCACGATGGGAAAAGCCGGAGCCCAGAGTCGACGAAAACACGATTTTCGATCATCTTCTCAGAGTTGCTCCGGAAGGAGAGGTTGTATCTGAGGGAGGAGATTTGACCAAGGGGGAAGAGATCTCGAAAACCGTTGTAGAGAAAACCTACCTTGATGGCTATGTGGCCCATGCGACTATCGAAACTCACACCGCATTGGCCAAAGTCGAAGGGGACAGAGCGATCATTTGGGCATCTACGCAAAATCCCTTCGGCGTTAAAGAAGATGTAGCTTCGGCCTTAGGATTTCCTCCTGGCAATGTCCGTGTTATCACTCCATTCGTCGGCGGAGGATTCGGAGGAAAAGCGAGTAACCGTCAGACCGGAGAGGCAGCTAAATTGGCGAAATTGAGCGGTCGCCCTGTTCAGGTCGCTTGGACACGCGCGGAGGAATTTTTTTACGACACGTTTAGGCCGGCTGCCATAGTGAAGATAAAGGCCGGCGTCAACGGGTCTGGGCAAATGACTCTGTGGGATTATAGTGTCTATTTCGCCGGAGAACGGGGTTCCCAGCATTTTTTTGATATCCCCCATCATCGGACGATGAGTTATGGGTCTGGATGGAGGGGAGTGCCGGGATCTCATCCGTTCGGAACCGGAGCGTGGAGGGCACCTGCAAACAACACAAATACTTTTGCGAGAGAGTCGCATATCGATATTCTAGCAGCAGAAGCAGGAGTGGATCCCCTGGAATTTCGGTTGAAGAATCTGAAGGATAAAAAAATGATCCGGGTGCTGGAGACGACGGCCAAGAAATTTGGATGGACTCCAGCGAAAGCTCCGAGTGGACGCGGCTATGGAATAGCATCTGGAATCGATGCAGGTACCTATGTGGCCCATATGGCAGAAGTCAGTGTCGAGAAGAGCACTGGCAAGGTCAGGGTGAAACGTGTCGTTTGTGCCCAGGATATGGGCCTATCTGTCAATCCTGCGGGCGCCAAAATTCAAATGGAAGGTTGTATCACGATGGGTTTGGGATACGCCTTGTCCGAAGACATTCATTTTCGCGGAGGGGAGATACTCGATTTGAATTTCGACACCTACGAAATTCCAAAATTTTCCTGGCTTCCCAAAATCGAAACTGTCCTGATCGAAGATAGAGACGCTCCTCCCCAAGGAGGCGGAGAGCCTGCCATCATCTGTATGGGAGGTGTTATCGCCAATGCGATCTTCGATGCCATCGGCGTCCGTGTGTTGCAACTCCCGATGACACCGGAACGAGTCAAGCAGTCCTTGAGCGAAGGTGGAGGATAATTTTACTTCTCAATCGAAAATCTGAATTCTATAGCTTTTCGAGCCTCGAAATAGACTTTCGATATAAGTTTATCCACCTCCTCCTTGTCCACTTTCCCTTTTGAAAATCTTTGAGCAGCCTGGAAGACCTCCTTTACCGAGAACGTCGTTTTATACGCAGGATAGAGTGCTTCCATTGTGCTGATCACAGAGAGACAGATTTCCAATCGCAGCAATTCGGAAAAGCTCACGCCAAATTTTTTGACTCCCAATTTGAGGTAATCCTCGAGCCATCCAGGAATGAGAACCTGATATCTTTTTTGCACTGAAACCTCCCTTCAGAACTTACGAGTAAATCTGACGTCTAAAATATACCATAAAAGTAGCGGTTAATCGAGAATAAAATTAATAGTAATAAATTGAATAGAAAAATACCGCTGACTATCATTCCTTTTTCTTTTCAATTATCATGAAAATATGAAAAATTTTTCTGTGTTTTTGGCTGTTATTTCTGCTGCCCTTTTCGGAGTGGCCACTCCGGTCAGTAAGATACTTCTTGAGGATCTCAATTATTTTCAACTTGCAGGACTTCTTTACCTTGGGGCAGCGGCGGGACTTCTGCCTTTCCTTTTCAAAGGAAGTAAATTCAAATTTAGGGAGATGGATAGAAAAAACCTTACGAGAATATTTGGAGCTATGGTCCTTGGTGGATTCTTAGGTCCGGTTCTTCTTTTGGTGGGCCTCAAGATGGCCAGCGCTTCTTCAGTCTCTCTTTGGCTGAATCTAGAATTGGCTGCGACAGCAGCACTTGGAGTGGCCCTTTTCAAGGACCATTTAGATCTCAAGGGATGGCTGGGTGTGAGTGGCGCCGCAGTGGCAGGCGTCTTGATCACCTTTCATGAAGGACACTCCGGGGTCCTTGCCGGGTTGTTTGTTGCACTAGCATGTATCTGTTGGGGATTGGATAACCATTTTACTGCCTTGATCGATGCCATCACTCCTCATCAGATGACTTTTTTAAAAGGATTATTTGCAGGCACCTTTAATTTTGTGGTCGGTATTTCCCTGGCAAAAAGCCTGCCTTCCCCTGAGATCTTCGGAACAGCAGTCGGAGTTGGCATTTTTTCCTATGGAATAAGTATCGTTTTATACATAACCGCTGCACAGATTCTGGGTGCGACACGAAGTCAGATATTGTTTGCCAGCGCTCCTTTCTTTGGAGCTTTCTTTTCTGTTGTGTTGTTATCAGAGACTCTATCCCTTATCCAGATTATCGCTGCCGTAATTCTGGCCCTTTCGATATTTTCCATTATTCTCGGACTTCATTCCCACCTGCACTTACATGATGAAAGAACGCATATCCATATCCATCGGCACGACGATCTCCATCATATCCATGAGCACCCAGGGGGACCTGTGTCCCCTATGCATGTCCACAGACACAAGCATAAAAAGGTGAAGCACGCACATGCCCATTATCCGGATCTGCACCACAGACATGACCATAGGAGGGAAAATGGAAGTCCGACTGATAATGAAGACTTAAAGCAATAAAATAATGTATAAGGAGCGTTCTCAATCATAAAAATAGACGGGTGAAGCATGGAAAGATTATATAAGAAGGGCCTTTTTCTGGAATACTTCACAGTGGGATACAATGTGGTTGAAGCGGCTGTATCGATTACCTTCGGTCACATCGCAAACAGCATTGCCTTGATCGGGTTTGGACTGGACAGCGTGGTAGAATCGCTCTCTGGAACGGTATTGATATGGCGCCTGCATCAACACGGAAAAGTATCAGAGGAGGAGGAAGAAGCTCTCGAGAGAAAGGCAACAAGATTTGTGGCTTTGACCTTTTTTATCCTCGGATTTTATGTTCTCTTCCAATCTGCAAAGAAATTGATCGTGAAGGAAGCCCCGGAGCCATCTCTTCCAGGAATCATCATCGCTCTTGTGTCTCTTGTTGTTATGCCCCTATTGTCCTGGCAGAAATACAGAATAGGATTGCAGATCCAAAGCCAGGCTTTGATTGCGGATAGCAAAGAAACACTGGCCTGTTTTTTCCTTTCTCTAGCGCTTCTCCTCGGGCTGGGATCGAACTACTTGTTTGATTTTTGGCAGGCGGATCCCCTCGTAGGCATGATCATCGTGGTGTTCCTGTTTCGCGAAGGCTGGGAAAACTGGCGGGGTGAAGACTAGGAGGACATGTTGACAAGAATTGTAAGGATTTTTTATAATTTAATCTGGAGAAGAGTTGGGGGCGAACTGGATTCGACGGAGATAGTGAAGCAAAGGCTGCATGTCGAGGCTCCGCCCACCTCGTAAAAAAGGTGGAGCAAACTAAGGAGACGTCGACGAGCAGGATAGCAAACCAGGCCCGTCCCGAGTCTGGGGAGCGAAACAACATCGGGGCTGGTTCTGAGGTTTTTTTCTTCTTCTTAAGCCACAGAACGAGATAGAAGAAGAAGATAAACATGTAGAAGCCTTTCGTTGAATGTCTTCGGACGCGGGTTCGATTCCCGCCGCCTCCAGAATATCGTTAGGCGATAGAGAAAAATTGTTTAGATACAAAAGAGGAATCCCCAGATTTGCGCCGGTTTTTCTCTTTCTGATCCTCTGCCTGAGCTTTTGGGGTTTCTCCCAAAATCAATCCACCGTCAGCGTATCCGCCAAAGATTATCCCGATTACAGCCGAGTCATCATTGCCTCTTCCAGTCCTCTGAGTACGAGTATCGAGAAAAGTGAGTCTTTTCTGTTTGTAAAAATCCGGGCTAATACCCCTTTCCGATTCCGGAGAGAATCTTTCCAAAGTCGTTTTGTCAAGTCTTTGGAATGGTCTCAAGGCAGGGGATTTTATACATTAACCATCGCCACTCAGGATGACAAATTCTTTTTCGATTCTTTCAAAGTATCCAATCCTCCACAGCTCATCATCGATATACATCGCAACGGAAAGGGAGAGGAAATTGAAAGAACCGCGGAAACAACAGATAAGGTTCTGACTGAGAGGTCGGTTGAGCCGCAGGATGCTGAGGCACGGCCAGAAAGAATCAGCTCTTCATCCCAGGATCCAGAATGCATCGTCATCGATCCCGGGCATGGCGGCTTAGAGGCAGGAGCAAAAGGGAAATTTGGAACCTTGGAGAAAGATCTTACTCTGGCGATAAGTATGAGATTAGCTGAAATAATCAGGCGGAGACGGGCCTCGAACATCGTCCTCACTAGGGATAGAGATGTGGATGTTACTCTCGAAGACAGAGCAGCCATAGCCAATAACAACAAAGCCACGATATTCATCAGCGTGCATGTGAATAGCTCCTATCGCAAAGGAGCAGCTGGTCCGGAGACTTTTTTTCTCAGCAATGATGCCACTGATGAAGAGGCGAGACGGTTGGCTTTTCTCGAGAATAACTCCGAAAATTTGGACAACAGCATCGAATCGGATAATCAGGATGTTATCAAGATGATCCTATGGGATATGGCTCAGACTGCCTACCTTAAGCAGAGCAGTGAACTAGCCGAGAGCATACAGACCGAGCTCAATCTCTTATGGGGCACAACAAATAGAGGTATCAAACAGGCCCCTTTTAAAGTCTTAACTGGGGTTGCATGTCCTGCGGTGCTCATTGAGGTTGCTTTCCTCTCGAATCCACAAGAAGAACGAAAACTGCTGACAGATGAATATCAGGTCAAGGTAGCCGAAGCAATATACAGAGGAATGACGAACTTCCTACGAGAGAATTCTCGCTTATGAAATTTCAAATGGATACAAAAAGACTTGTGATTTTTGGGGTCCTTTTCTTTATTCTTATTGTACTGGTGGCGCTTTTTCTCAATCTTGGAAATGAAGTTATGCCACAGCCAACACCTCTCCTTCCATCTGATCAGAGGGAGGCGTCCCAAGAACCGAGAGAGTATGTAACCATTACCTTGTTTTTTACTTCAGAAGATGACGGACTTCTGCACAGGGAAGAACGAGAGATTATCCCAGAGTCATCCCAAGATGCTCTGGCTAAAAGAATTGTTGAGGAACTTTTCAAGGGTTCCCGCCGAGGTTATCTCTCATCGATTCCCCCAGAAACCCAGCTGAGGGAGCTTTTTGTCACAAAAGACGGTGTGGCTTACGTAGATTTTTCAAGAGCCATAACAGATAAGCACCTGTCAGGTTCTTCGGCTGAGATTTCCACTATTTATTCTGTAGTGAATTCTCTCTCTTATAACTTGAAATCGGTCAAGAAAGTGTTCATTTTGATAGATGGAGGGGAGCGAAAAACTTTGGGAGGGCATATCGATCTGAGTCAGGCTTTTTTACCCCAGTATGACATAGTCGCCAATTAACCTGAATTTTTCATAAACAAGATTTTTTTTAACGAAATTGATTGCTTTTTGCATTAAAATCAAGAGCATGTCTCTTGATTTTAAGCTCGTGTATGAATTATCCAAGTTAATAACTGCATCCCTGGATTAAGATAATTCCATGAAAAAGCCAGTCAAGGTCGCTATAGTTGGATTCCCTAATGTGGGGAAATCGACTCTTTTCAATCGTCTTTTAAAAAAGAAAAAATCCCTCGTCCACTCCTTGCCGGGGATGACCAGAGATCAAGTTCCGGCTCTATGTCAGATAGAGGAGAAAAGCTTTTTTCTGCTAGATACGGGAGGATTCTTTGATTCCATAAAGGACCCCTTTTCTTCTCAGGTGAAGGAGAAAGCATGGGAAGCCTCGAAAGAAGCCGATATTCTTCTCTATGTATTGGATGGGAAAAGAGGCTTGCTTCCTGGAGAGGAAGAGCTTTGCTTTTCTTTGAAGAAACTCGACAAACCGCTCATCATTGTCATCAACAAGGTTGATTCTGTTACAGAAGAGGAAAAGATGGGAGATTTTTACAGATTAGGAGAGGAAAGGATCTTTCTCATTTCTGCAGAGCATAAAAGAAATCTTTCGGATTTGGAAGAATTTCTCTTTCAAGTTCTCCCCTCCTTTGAGGAAAAGAAAACCGAAACAGAACCCCTCAAAATTGCTGTGGTTGGACGAATCAATGTCGGAAAATCCTCACTTATAAACCGTTTGAGCGGTGAAGAGAGGCTTATTGTGAGCGAAATCCCTGGGACGACCCGTGATAGCACAGATACGCTCATCCGTAGAAACAAAAAAACCTACTGCTTGATCGATACGGCCGGTATTCGTAAAATGAGTCGCACTAAAGATAAGAGGGAAAAAGCTGGGATCATCAAGGCGAAAAAGGATATCAAGCAAGCAGATGTAGTCTGTCTGCTTCTTGATGCTTTGGAATTCCCAACACGTCAAGATACGGCTATTGCCCATCAAGCACATGAATCGGGGAAGCCTCTTATAATCGCATTGAACAAATGGGATCTGATCGAAAAAGAAATCCAGTCATTCAAGGAATTTCAGCGAAGAATATTTGGAAAGCTGGATTTTGTCTCTTACGCTCCCTTGGTTTCTATTTCTGCACTCACAGGTAAGAGGGTCCTAAAGATTTTGGACCTAGCCGAAGAGGTTTTTGCGAATGCGACAAAAAAGATCCCCACGTCTCGCTTGAACAATTTTTTAACCTGGATGAATGTAAACCATCCTCCTGTTTCAAAAAAAGGGAAGAAGCTAAAGGTGAAATATATGGTTCAAAAAGGAATCCTTCCTCCCACATTCATTCTATTCAGTCATTCGAGCGCCTCTCTGAACCCCTCCTACGAGAAATTTTTTATCAAAAGTCTAAGGGAGCAGTTTGGCTTTCAGGGGACTCCTCTACGGCTTATTCTCAACAAAAGAGTCAGAGTTCCATAACTTCCACAATTTCTACTGTTATGAATGCTTTTTTAAAAGGGAACTTATGACCTCTCGCTTGATTCAATTATGAAAGTTATGAATGTCTCATCCCAATATCCTTGACTTTAGCGGTGTATTCCTTTATAAATTTAATTTGCGGAAAGTGAAAGGACTCGACGTTTAAGGAGGTTAAGATGTTCCGAAAATCAACAAAGCTCATCATGCCGATTCTCATTATAGTGGCTGTTATATTTCTCACATCCAGCTGCCAAAAACTCAATTATAATTATTTAATGGCGAACCATCACTTCTCAAAGGCAAACAACCATTTCACCGAAAATAAGTATCGTTTGGCAATCGATGAATATGAAGCAGCGCTAGAATACAATCCCAACCTTGTCGATGCTTACAGATACCTAGGAGAAAGTTACAAGAGCTTATATAAGATTGGAGATGAGGATCCGGAAAATGTAGAGAAGGCCGAGAAAGCTCTTGATAATTTGAACAAGGCCCTGGAAATCGAACCCCGGAACATCCAGATTGTCCACTCTCTGGGAGACATGTATGACAAATTGAGAGATTTTGAGAATGCAGAAAAAATGTTCTTGAAAGTGCTGGAATTGGAGCCTACAAATATGGACAACTACTACGTCGTTGCAGGATTTTACAATAGATTTTCCTCTGAGAGAGAGGAACTTAGAGGCAGAGCCGAAGAGATGTATTTGAGAAGGATCGAGTTAGAGCCTGAAAACGAAAAAGGCTATGCTTACCTCGCTCAGTTCTATGACAATGTCCGGCCTATACCGGCTTTTGATAAGGCTAATGAGATGCACAATAAAATTCTGCAGTTGAAGCCAGATGATGCCATAACCTGGTATGCTGTGGGTGTCAATCGTTTTAACAAAGCTTACCGTCTTCAAAACATTCTATCGAGGCAAGAGCGAATTGCCCTTTCAGATGAAAGCGAAGCGGCACTAAAAAAAGCTCTTGATCTCGATCCCAATTATCCCGACACTTATGCTTATGTCAATCTGCTTTATAGGAATGTTCATGCCGGTCTTTATCCTGATAGACACGACAGGTACATCAGGGAGGCGGATAGGTACACGGAGAGGTATACCGAGGTGAGAAAGAGACAGTTAGAGAGGCTGAGGCTTGAGGAAGAGCTGAAAAAAGGACAGGAAGAGAGATAATAAAACGGATTTCGTTTATTCACAAAGACTCGATTTTCCATTTAAAAACTTGTAGAACGAGCGGGGGGATTCCATCTTTTCGTAAATCATCCTGTGCACAAAGCTGTGTAATTCAAAGGTGAAGCAAGAAGTATGTTTATTCCTCTGAGAGACGATAATCCCACTAGGCGCATTCCTTATGTGACCTTCTTTTTTATAACGCTGAATGTATTGATCTTTGTCTATCAACTTTTTTCTCCTCAAGGATTGCAATTTTTCGTCTACAAGATGGGGGCCATTCCCTACGAAATAACCCATTTCAAGTCATTGCCATTGGTATCTATGGCGTCTGGGGAATCTCTCTCGCGGCTCTCTCCACCTCTGACCTTGATTGTTTCCATGTTTATGCATGGGGGCTTATTCCACCTGATATTCAATATGCTTTATCTCTGGATTTTTGGGAATAATATCGAAGATTTTCTGGGATCCGTGTGGTTTGTTCTTTTTTATCTGATCTGTGGCTTAGGGGCTTCCCTCACCCATATCCTTTTTAATCCCAATTCTCAAGTTCCCATGATCGGAGCCAGTGGAGCCATTGCCGGCATCCTTGGGGCATATCTGATTCTCTATCCTCAAGCCCGTGTGTTGACCCTGGTTTTTCTGTTTTTCTTCATCCGGATCATCCCGATACCTGCTGCTTTTGTCCTTGGACTTTGGTTTCTGATCCAAGTTTTAAACATAGGAGCTGGGGGCGGAGTGGCCTGGTTTGCTCACATTGGTGGTTTCTTAATCGGGATCGCTCTTATCAAAGCCATCACCAGAAAAAGAAAACCTCGGGTTTGGGTACATTAGGCCCCAGGGATAAAGGTTGACAACTTCCGCGCAATTTAGTATTTTATTGCATCGCTAGCACTTGTATAGCATTTGAAAATAAATCTGAGGTTTCACATAATAAGGTTCTCGGACGTTTGGCCACTGAAGTTGCTGTGCTTCTGCGAGGTAAAAGAAAGCCAGAATTTGTGGATTTTCTTGACAGTGGAGATTTTGTGGTAGTGATCAATGCGGAAAAGGTGAAAGTCACCGGAAAGAAAATGGAACAAAAAAAATACTATTCCCATTCTGGATACCCAGGAGGCATAAAGGAGAAGTCTTACAAGGAACTTTTGGAAAATAAGCCTGAAGAGATAATTAAAAAGGCTGTATGGGGAATGATTCCCAAGAACAAGCTAGGCCGAGCTGTGTACAAAAAGCTGAAGGTCTATCGAGGGCCTCATCATCCCCATGAGGCACAGAAACCAGTAGAACACCAGTTTTAGGAGGAACAGTGAGCTTAATTCAGTACTATGGAACAGGAAAGCGGAAAACATCTGTGGCTAGAGTTTTTCTTCGTCCAGGGAAGGGCGATGTCACCCTGTTTGTAAACAAGAGGCCTCGTCCTTTCGTGGAATATTTTAGCTTGGAGAGCCACAAGCATATCATAAAGCAGCCTCTCCTTTTGACCGATACAGAAAAAAAATTTGACCTCTTCGTTCGGATAAATGGAGGAGGAATGAACAGTCAAGCAGAGGCGATTCGTTTGGGAATTTCAAGAGCCTTGATTGAGTTTAACAAGGAGCTTAAGCCGCCTCTCAAAAACGCGGGATTTCTCACTCGAGATTCAAGAATCAAAGAAAGAAAAAAATACGGACTGCTCGGCGCTCGAAAAGCCCCACAGTATCACAAGAGATAGAGGGAGGTTCACAGTTGGTTACAGTAACGATGAAAGAACTTTTAGAAGCAGGGGTTCATTTCGGCCACCAAACGAAAAGATGGAATCCCAAAATGAAGGAGTTCATCTTCGGACAAAGAAACGGGATTTACATTATCGATTTACAAAAAACGATCAAGATATTCAAGGAAGCACTTCTATTTTGCAAAGAAGTAGCAGTAGGAGGAAAAGAAGTCCTGATGGTAGGGACGAAAAAGCAAGCTCAAGACATCATCAGGGATTATGCTTTGAAGTGTGAATCCTGTTATGTGAATCAGCGATGGCTGGGAGGATTGCTGACAAATTTTGATGTGATCCGAGGAAGCGTTGACAAATTGACCGAATTGGACGAGATGCGGGAAGATGGTCGATGGGATCTTTTATCCAAAAAAGAACAATCAAAAATGGAGAAGGTTTACAGAAAACTTTCCAAAAACCTGGGGGGAATAAAAACTATGATGGACCTGCCAGGCGTGATATTTGTCATTGATTCAACCAAAGAGGAAATAGCTATATTGGAAGCTCAAAAACTAAATATTCCTATCGTTGCCATTGTAGATACCAACGGAGACCCTGAAAACATAGATTATCCTATTCCCGGTAATGATGATGCGGTAAGAGCCATTGAATTGTTCGCTTCAAAAGTGTCAGAGGCGATTACTGAGGGGAAAAAGGAGAGAATCGAACGAGAGCTTCAAGGAGCAAAGCAAGAAGAGGTTTCTCTAGAAACAGAGGAAATTCTTCCCTTAGAGGAGGGTGCGCCTGAAGAAGGAAAAGCAGCAGGTTCCCAAAAACCAGATGCCACAGAATGAGAGGAGAGGAGGGCAAGATGGCAGTATCGGCAGAATCAGTCAAGGAACTCCGTCAGCGAACTGGAATCGGTATGATGGAGTGCAAAAAGGCGCTTGAGGAAAGCAATGGTGACATTGAAAAAGCCATAACGATCTTGAGAAAGAAAGGATGCGCGGGCAAAGGATAAAATGCATCGAGAAGCCTCTGAAGGAGCTGTAGGATCATACATCCATCTCAATGGAAAAATCGGAGTGCTCGTTGAGTTGAACTGTGAGTCGGATTTTGTAGCGAGAAACGAGGAGTTCCAAGGATTGGTCAAAAATATCGCCATGCATATTGCAGCTTCGAGCCCTCAATATGTTACATCTGAGGAAGTTCCTCCGGAGGTGTTGGAAGAAGAGAAGGATATAATCCGGGAGCAATTCAAGGATTCAAATAAACCTCCTGAGATCATCGAAAAGATCGTACAGGGGAAATTGGGAAAGTTTTACCAGGAAGCCTGTCTACTTGATCAGCCATACATCAAAGACGATAAAATGTCCGTAAAGGAACTGATAACATCTTTTATTGCCAAATTTGGAGAGAATATACTTGTCAGACGATTTGCCCGTTTCGAACTGGGCAAAGATTGACGACCAGCTATGCAGAATAAAGAGACGGAATACAAGAGGATTTTACTAAAGCTATCAGGGGAATCTCTCATTGGCAGCCTCCCTTACGGGATCGATTTTGAGACCACAAAATCCATTGCTGAAGAGATAAAAGAAATCCATGATTTAGGCATTCAAATCGCGATCATGATAGGAGGAGGCAACATCTTCCGCGGCATCCACGGCACAGAGGCCGGTCTTGATAGGGCATCGGCCGATTATATGGGGCTATTGGCCACGATCATGAATGGGATCGCCCTCCAGGATGCGCTGGAGAAGACCGGCATAATCACACGTCATATATCTGCCATCGAAGTAAAAGCCGTGGCAGAACCTTTTATAAAAAGAAGGGTCATCAGACATCTGGAGAAAGGAAGAATTGTCATTTTTACAGCCGGTATCGGGAGTCCCTTTTTCACAACAGATACGGCTGCTGCGTTGAGAGCCTTAGAGATAAGGGCTGAGGTCATCCTCAAAGCCACAAAGGTGGATGGTGTTTACACGGCGGATCCTCTGGTTGATAAATCAGCCAAAAAATTTGAAACCATCAGATATCTGGATGTAATAAAGAGAGGACTGAAAGTAATGGATGCCACTGCCATTTCTCTGTGTAAGGAGAATGAGCTTCCCATCTTGGTGTTTAACCTGAAGAAGAGAGGAAATATCAAAAAAGCAGTACTGGGTCAGAAAGTCGGAACAAAAGTTCACTAAATCCGGCAGCCTGGAAAATCCAGTAAAGGAAATTTGTTTAAGGGGAAACAGAATGGTCAAAGAAACACTGAGGGACGTTGAAAAGAGGATGAAAACTTCTTCAGAACATTTCCGGAAGGATTTGAGCAAATTGAGGACCGGTAGAGCCAATCTCGGTCTTTTTGAGGATATCAAAGTGGACTACTATGGAACTCTGACTCCAATCAATCAGGTCGCTACCCTTGGTGTTCCCGATCCGACTTTGATTACAATCCAGCCATGGGACCCCTCCCTTTTAGAGGGCTTAGATAAGGCCATCCGGAATGCAGATCTAGGGCTCAATCCCATAAATGACGGCAAACAGTTAAAAGTTCCTATTCCTCCTTTAGATGAAGAAAGGCGTGAGGAACTTGCCAAGCATATAAGGAGCTTACTGGAAGAGGAAAAGACGGCTCTTCGCATCATGAGGCGGGATGCAAAGGATGAAATTGAAGAGATGGAGAAGAGTAAGGAAATCACAGAAGATGATAAATTCTGGGGTTATGACAAGCTTCAGGAAATCACAGATGAGTATGTGAAGAAGAGTGAAGAGTATGCAGCCGCCAAAGAGAAAGAAATCTTAGAAATCTAAATAGAACGAATTATTTCTTACGGAACCAATTCTCCACTGTTCCAAATTTTGTGCGTATGACTGCACCCCATCCTATTATGCTCAGAACAAAAGAAAACAGAGAGCCGAAGATCGGTATAAATCCGATAAAACCAAAAACGAGAAGCCCTAGGATGACGGCCACGATTGAAGAGGGCTGTTTCCCTCTTAAAGCCCTGTAGATGCTGTCTCCGAGGAAATAGAAAACTACGACACGTCCGAAAATTTTGATGATGACTCCGATGGCGATCAAAGCGAGTAGAATCGGAATCCCTATCAGGATAAAGGAGAGAAACACAGAAAAGATAACGAGTCCTGTAAAGATGATGATGCTCAGCAGCCCGATCCCAAAAACCGGCCAGAAAGAGGCTCTGATCTGGCTGGAGGCAAAGGAAATGGGTTTGGGGAAGATGGCCACTAAAATGATTGCCAGTAGGAACCAGATAAACAGAGTGATCAGTTTGAATATGAGAAGGAGAGGGAGCAGAGAAACCCCGAAGATGCCCACAAGACCATTTTTAAGAAACTGGGCTACTTCCTCTGAAGTGCTGAAAAAGACTGTATCTCCATCGATCGTAGATCCCTTTTCCCTATCTAAAGTGCCTCCTAGGGAGAGTAAGTCCCCCTTAACTCTGGCTGTGGATGTAAGCCTTATCTCTGAGCCAAAGCCTACGACGGCTTCGCCCACCTTGCCTTCTATGATTATGGTACCGCCGAAATTAATCACATTTTCCCTAACCTCACCTTTGATCAGGATCTCGCCCCCCCATGAAATGACATTATCTTGAATCTCGCCCTCTTCCACGACTATGTCTTTTTTAAAGATAATTCCCTGTCCTTGAAGTGGAATCAGGCCGAGAAAGAGGAAAAGAACACTCATACAGAGAATTTTTTTATTTATCATGCTTTTTCTCCAGCAGAGAATTTTCTTTTAGCTCCATAGAGCAAGAGGGCAGAAAGGGTTATAGTGAGTACGATAAGCACTATTTGTATTTCGGGACTGAGAAGGGTTGTAAGAGTTGTCAAGCCATTAACAAGCATCGAACCCAATTTAAGGAAGACTTTGATAATAAGAGAAATCAATTTTGCGGCTTTGGCCAGGACAACAATAAAGTTGCGAAAAAGATTCAAAGCCATACGGTTAAGGTTTATGAAAAGATGGGCCAGGTTCTGACCGGAGAGCAGATAGAAAGCAAAAAAAGCGAGAATCGCCGAAGATATCCCGATGGATGCAGTAGTCAACCATTCCCGAAGGGAAGTGATTCGGGGAAAAATTTGATCCAGGACACGTTCTGTGAAGCCAGATGGAATTTCTATAGGGGGCAGGCTTTTTGACGCTTTGACAAGGAACTCTCTCTCTTCGACAGCTCTTTTACATTTTATGCAGGAAGAGATGTGTTCCTTCATCGCTTGGATTTCTTCGGGAGAGATCGCTCCCTCTATGTAGAGATAGATTTGATCGATGCGAAGACAGCTCATACCTTTTCCTCCATTAATCTACGGATGAGTTCTTTAGATTGAAAGACTCTGTTTTTCACTGTGCCTATGGGAAGTCCTTTTATTTCTGCAATTTCTTCATAGCTGAATTCGTTCACGTATCTCCATACGAACAATTCTCTGAAATGGGGGGGGAGATGTTTGAGAACCTGCTCCACCTTAGCTGTGAGTTCGCTGAGTTCGACCTGAGTACAGATCGAGGGTTCATCCGATGGAATTTCAAAGGAAGGGAAGTTGGCGTCTTCAGAAGCTTTTTGGTCGATTGAGAAAGCATCTATTTTTTTCTTTCTCCAGTAGTCAATGATGTGGTTTGAGGCAATTTTGAACAACCAGGTTCTGAATTTGAACTGTGGTCGGTAAGAATGGAGGAAAGAATAGGTCTTGATAAATACATCTTGAGTAAAATCCAGTGCCATTTCTCTATCTCCGACCATGCGTCCGATGTAGTTTAGAAGAGGTTGTTGATGCCTTTTTAAGATCATTTCGAAAGCCTGTTTATCACCTTCAAGTGTCCGTTTGACTAATTCTTTATCTTCATGCATGGAGGACTTCCAGCCCTCAGATTTTTATACGGATTTGTAAAAAAAAGGTTTTTTCTACCGTTCGATGATTTCTACATCTGGGGGAAGTTTTAATTCAAAGATATTCTTTGGAAGATCCGGATCGATCTCGATTTGGCTGAATTGGAATTCTGTTTTGTTTCCCTCCCAGTCGATGAATGCGACTTTTTGGATGAACCATTTTTTTCTATCGATCTCGAGGAGTATGAAAGAATCACCCTCCTCTTGTTTTGGGATCAGTTTTATCTGTGCGTTTTGGGGCTTATCTGTGGGAAACGGGCTGAACTCTACGTCATAGAACTCGAGCAAAGTCTTTTTGCCTGTAAGAATATCCAAGATTTCTGTTTCATGGCTTTCTTCGGAAATCGAGCCCCTCATAAGCTGATTATCCTCTGAGAAGTAGAATTGAAACCTGTCTCCTTTGTACAAATAAATGTTGTTTTCTGGATCTTTGTATTCCCATCTCATCTGATCAGGCTTTTGAAAGTAAAGTTTTCCCTTCTCGTTTAAAGGGGTGGAGACTATTGCCGAATAGTAGATATGAACGAATTTCGCCTCTAGACTTTGAATAGAACGTAGGTTCTCTTCCAGTCTGAGAGCCACATCCTCTGCAGTTTGTGGGAAGTAAAGCAAAGGAAAGAGCAAGATGCAAACGAGGCTCTTCATGCTAAAGTGATTATACCATAAAGGAACCAAAATTTGACCGTGTCTTAAAAGGTTTGCTATATATGGCTTGATGGCACTGAATTACATAATTTTTTTGCTGGCCTATTGTATCATTCTTCTTTGTGTGGGTACCCTGTTCTCAAAGCGAATGAAAACCCTTGAAGATTTTTTTCTCGCATCCCGTAATCTTTCAGCTTTATGGATTTTTTTCTCTCTTTCGGCATCTTGGATAGGGGCCACTTCCATTCTGATCACAGTGGATGAGGCTTACAAAGAAGGTGTGAGTTCCTTCTGGATCATCGGTTTTCCAGCTGTGCTCACAGTAGCCCTGTTTGCTCTTTTTCTTGCCCGCCCAATCCGGCAACTGCCCATATTTTCGCTGCCAGATCTTGTAGAAATGAGATACGGTCGAACGGTGAGACATCTGGCATCGGCTTTGATTATCTGGTACATGATTCTTCTTGCCGCGTCTCAAATGGTGGCGCTCGGGAATTTCTTGAAGATATTTCTCAGAACCTCTTATTTCAATTGTTTGATCCTGGGAACGGTTGTTGTCCTCATTTATTCTGTGTTCGGGGGATTTATCTCTGTTGTTTTCACGGATGGGCTGCAATTCTTTCTTTTGGTCGCTGGAATTGGAGGTTTTTTTGCTTTGCTGGTTCAATCCTCGACCTTCCAGGAAATTGCTCAAGCGGCCGTAGGACTTGAAAAACTCGATTATTTTAATTTTTTCTATAACCTGAAGAGGAATTTTCTTGTGGCACTGTCTTTTACTCTGGCTTGGATTATATCCCCGATCGCGTGGCAGAGAATTCAATCGGCGAGAAGCGTCAGGAGTGCTCAGTATGGATTGTTGGCAACGGCCATTGCTCTCTTATGTTTCTTTGGAATAATTGTTGGTTTAGGATTGTTTTCTTTACCGCTCTTTCAATCAGGCGAATGGGACCTGCCTCTGCTTTCTTGGATCATATCAACAAAAACTGGATTTTTTCTTGGAGGCTTTCTGTTTGTAGCAGTGGTGGCGGCGATCATGTCAACAATGGATACAGCGATCAACACGGGAGCTCTGTCAGTGACCCATGATGTATATTTTCAGATTCTTCCTCAAAGAGAGAATAGCCATGGCGTGTCAGTCAGCCGGATTTCCACAATCCTTATAGCTGCTATGGCTTTTCTTGTAGCCACCCGCTTCCAAGATATTCTCAAGACGCTCGGGTTAGCCTCTGAGTTTATGGCCGAAGGGCTATTCGTGCCTGGCCTGGCCATGCTGTATCTAAAAAAAAGATGGCCTGCAGCCGGTTTTTTAAGCCTTGTTGCAGGTGGAGGATTTGCTCTGGTCGGATTTTTGTGTGAGTTGAAACTGCTTGTCTGGAACTGGCCAAAGTGGCCCAATTCGGTTCCATATGGACTGGCGATGAGTGTAGGAGGATTTATTGTCGGGCTCCTTATAGATAAATGTTGGAGACGTTTCCACCAAGTTTGATTTTTGAGTTTTTGTTTGAATTCGTATATATTGTGTCCAATGTCCATGCTGCGCAAGTTGCGGTGGAATCTGATTGGGATTCTGGGTAAATGGATTCTATGGATATGGATTAAGTCCACCAGGATAACTGTTATTGGGGAGTCTAGGTACAACGAACTGAGACGAAACAAGAGGCCTGTTATTATTCTAATCTGGCACGGAAAGCTTTTCCTTGGCCCGTATTTTTTCCGGAATAGAGGATTAATGGCTATGATAAGCCCAAGCGAGGATGGCGAGATTATCGCCCAGATAGCGTTTCGTTGGGGATACAATGTACTCAGGGGATCAAGTTCTCACAGTATCATAAGAGCTTGGATCGAGATGAGGAATGAGCTAAAGAGAGGAGGTGAAGTAGTTTTTGTGCCAGATGGTCCTAGGGGCCCCAATAGAGAAATGAAACCAGGGGCTTTGAAATTGGCGCGAGACACGGGAGCCTATCTTATTCCCTTCACATTTTCGAGCTCGAAAAAGAAAATTCTCAGAAGTTGGGATAATTTTCTGATCCCAAAGCCTTTTTCAAGGATTGTGGCCATATTTGGAGAACCGCTCACAATCGCGTTGGAACTGGCCGAAGAAGATTTGGAGAGGGAGCGCCAGAGACTTGAAAATCTTTTTGTTCTTTTTGATAAAGAGGCAGACAGGTATTTCGATTAACCCACAATTTTATCCCCAACTTACGTTGTCATCAATAGGATTTTGTGATATAAATACTCGAAATCAGAGCAAAAAAGGAGAAAAAAATGAAAGCAAAGGGAATTTTGGTCCTATGGATTGTATTGTGCTTTTTTTATTCTCTATCTGGCCAAACTGCTGAAGAATACATTGCCCAAGGAGATGCGCTTTTCAACGAGATGAAGGATATGGCTGCAGCTAAGGAATCAGAAGCCCTTTATCATAAAGCCATCGGCCTGATGGATAACAGATACGAAGCTTTTTGGAGATTATCAAGGATTCTGTATTATATCGGAGAACACACCGAAAAAAAGAAGGATAAAAAGGCCATTTTTGCACAGGGCGTATACTATGCAGAAAGAGCCATTGAACTTGAACCGGAAAAGCCAGATGGTCATTACTGGCATGGTGTAAATAACGGTAAATATGGAGAGACGAGGGGAGTTCTTAAAAGTCTTTTTTTGGTCAAGCCCATAAAAAAAGCGATGAATAAAGTCATAGAAATTGATCGCTCATATGAGGAAGGAGGCCCGGATAGAGTACTGGGCCGCGTTTATTTCAAGCTTCCCGGATTTGCTGGAGGAAGTAAGGAGAAATCCCTGGAACACTTGTTGAAGTCCAAGGAGTATGGACCCGACGACGCAGTCACCAGATTGTATCTTGCCGAGACCTATCTTGAGTTAGACGAAGCAGGCAAAGCTAAAGAAGAATTGGATTATGTTTTGAACATGGAGCCCGATTCACGGTGGACTGTCGCAGTGGAGGAGAACCAAAAGGTTGCCAGGGAACTGCTCAACCACAAAAAATTCAGAAAATAATTCAAAAAACAAATCACTCTGAAAACACCTGTGCCGAGAAGACCTCAATGTGAACACCTTTTCTCCATGCATCTTGCTCCAAGCCTGCCTTTAAGCATCCGTGATTCAAATAGGTCTCTCGATCCCAGCCATATTCTGTAGGAACCTGGGGCAGGAGGAGCCCTTTGTTTAATCCTTTGGAGATGATGATCCCATGCTTCCCCACTTCGATTTCCGAGGTGTCTTTGATAGGCTTAGGGAGACCGAGAACAGAGATTTCTATTCCAGTTTTTGGAAGATCTTCGACTTCAATAGACTGAAAGCGAAAATCCTGAGTGGCAGCCGATATGGCGGCATCAATGATAGTTTCATATAAAGGCTTAATGGGAAGAGGGTAGCCTATACAGCCCCGAAGCTGGTCATTCACTTTTAAAGTCACAAAAGCCCCTCTTTTTTCTCGGAGCATCTTATCATCTGGTATTATTTTGGGGGGCTTCCCTCTTTCTAAGTAAGAGATGATGGCTTTGCGAGCAAGCTGAAGCAAGAAAAATTGTTGCTCCTTGCTCAGGGGAGTATCCATTGGTCTTTCCTTTGCCGATTGGATTTAAATTTGATCGGCACAAGAAAAAAATCTTTCTCGTGCTCTATAACAAAAGGTTTTATGACCATTTGGCCCTTTTTGTCGATCTCTATGTTCAGGAAAAGCTTTCCATATGAGAAAGGAGCCAATATTTTTTTTGTCTTCTTCTGATCAGCACGGAAGGAATAGAAACCGAGGATTTTGTTGTTGAACAACTCGATGAGGGATAAAAAAATATTTTCTGAGGAAAAAAAGCCTCTACAGGTAGGCAAAATCCTTTCTACGAAAAACATATGACCTCGCTTGTGTCCTATGAGGAGTCCGTCTTTGGTTGCACCGGAGAGGACAAGACGAAGCGCAGAAAGGGATTTCAGAACCTCTTCAGAAAGGTAGACTTCCATTTTTTTTTATTATAGCAAAAAAAGAAAAAGAGGGCATCGCTCGTGATTTGTTGAAAACATCCCCGAATGCTCTTTTTTCCATGGCCTCCTTATCATATACCATCAAGAATTTGGAAGTGCCTTCGGAATTATCCAAGTCAGATAAGGCCGAGCAAGGGAACAAGAAACCGGATTCCCAGCCAAATTATGAGGATTCCGAATATATTGAGCCAAAACCCTATTTTTATCATTTCGGGCAGACTTATCATGCCGGAACCGTAGATGATAGCGTTGGGTGGAGTGGCTACTGGGAGCATGAAAGCAAAGCTACATCCGATTGCACTCCCGAGAACAGGTGGAAGGGGATTGATTGAAGCGGCATTGGAAATGGCGATGATAATCGGAATAATCATGTTCGCAGATGCTGTATTGGAGGTTAATTAGACACTGAAAGTAACCGATAGAAGTGTTATAAGTGTCAAACTGGCTGAGCTTCCACCCATGGATATGAAAAATTTTCCGATGGCATCTGCCAGCCCTGTCTCGAACATCTGAAATCCCAATGACAGGCCTCCACCGAATAGGAGGAGCGTTCCCCAATCGATTTTAAGAGCCTCCTTCAGGGGAAGTGTGAATTCGCCCCATCTGGGATTTACAGGTAGGAAAAAGAGCAATGAGGCTCCTAAAATCGCAGCCACGGATTCAGGTAAATGATTGTGAAACCAGAGAAAAACAGGGGATTCTCTTCCCCAGACAAGAGAGACAAAACCTGGAAAGGTCCAAAGGAATACTGTGACAGAAAAGGCTATCAGGACGTTTTTCTGAGCCCTATTAAGCGGAGATCTGGGCTTTTCTCTTTGGATAGAGAGAATCTCCTTGAGCCTCTTGGAAGAGTTTTCTCCCCTCATATTCCATTTCATGAGGAGAAACAGGACGCAGAACATGGGCACAAGGATGAGAAATCCAATGACCATCCATTGAAAAAAGGTGACCTTGTAATTGACCAATCTCTCCAGCATCCCGATAGCAATAAGATTGGGGGGGCTTCCGATGGGTGTGCCGATTCCTCCGATAGATGCGGAATAAGCCAAAGTCAGAAGTAGAGCAATGCTAAAGGAGATTCTGTTTTTCCTTTCTTCATGCTTCTGGAAAGAGTCCAGAACTCCTAAGGCTATGGGAAACATCATTGCTGTTGTTGCTGTGTTGCTTATCCAGAGAGTGAGAAACACACTGGTAAGTCCCAGAGCAAAAAGTATCCTTGATTTTCTGTCAGCTATACTTTTGAAGGAGAGAACCGAAGAGGCCAATCTTTGATCCAAAGCATGCACGCACATAGCGCGAGCCAAGATAAAGCTTCCAAGAAAAAGCATAATGATCGGATTGGAAAAGGGAGCGAAGGCATCTTTTACTGTACAGATACGAAAAGCCGTGAGAAGAATAGGAATCATAAGGGCCGTGATCGGAATTGGGATACATTCTGTCACCCACCAGACAACCACTAGAAGAAAAACTGCCAGAAGGTTGTGCGCTTTGGGATTTTGAGGAAGAAGGGAGGAGAAATAGGCCAAAAGAAAAAACAGAGGCCCCAAGAAAAATCCTATTTTCTTCCTTGCATCCATACTAATCTGTTTCGGATTCTTTTGTTCTTTCGTGTATTCTAGGAGCCTTTTTAGCCCAAATTATCAGTCCATAGCCCCTGAGGAAGAAGAGAGCTTTATCCAGTCGAGAAAGGAACCAGACCACTGGATAGAGGAGAGAGTAAAGTTGAAAAGATATCTTTTTCGAATGGAATTCTTCTGATGTGGTGGGTCGGATGTGTCCATCTCTCAGGTCTGTAGAAACTTTTGGTCGGAAAACTTTTATGTAGAAAAAATTTAGGATCAATTCCAAGGACTCTGTAAAAAATCTTGAGAAATTCTTGTGGGAAAAAACAGAAAATCCAGCATCTTCAAGTTTTGCTTGCAAGGTTTTAAGGCTGTAACCTTCTCTTTTGTGTCCGTAGAATTCCAATTTGAGACCCAGGAGTGATCGGATTCTGTGGAGGAGAAAGAACCTTCCTGTTTGTGGGGTGGCAAGAATCAATCGTCCATTATCCTTGAGCACACGATAGATTTCTTCCAAACAGAAGTCATCGTCTTCCAGATGCTCCAAATAATCCAGGCTGACGACAAGATCGAAGGAGTGAGTTTTAAGGGGAAGACTTCCCTCTTTGAGCTGTATGAGATTTTCTTGGATCAGGCTTTGGGTAGACTTGAGGTTGAGAAAATCTTGATCGGCACTCAGCCAAAAACCGCCTTTTTGCCGCAGAAAATAGCTCAAAGTTCCCTGTGCACACCCTAAATCCAGATCGATAGAGGAAGGATCTATAACTAGGGACTTTTCGAGTATCCTCAGTTTTTCCTTTTTTTTAAGAGATCGCTTGAGGACCTGAAGCTGCCAGGATTCTGAGGCCATTTAGGAGGATTATATTTTTTTTATTGGGAAAAGACAAGAGCAGTCGGGTTGAGTTCTTGACTCGAATCAGGGTAAGAATTATGATGAGACAAATGAAATATGAAATGATCGTGGTCGGTGCTCTGGAAACCAACTGCTACCTCGTTTATTGCGAGCAGACTCTGGAATGTGCAGTTGTTGATCCCGGGGCAGAGGCGGAAAAAATCTTTCATGCTGTCGAACAAAAGGGACTTAAGCCAAGTGCCCTTATCAATACCCATGGCCATGTCGACCACGTCGGAGCAAATAAGGATATCAAAGAGAAGTATGATATTCCTCTGTGTATTCATCCATCGGATAGTTCCCTGTTGAGTAATATCCTCAACTCTGCCATGGGATTTTTTCTAGGAGCAAAAAAATCACCTCCACCAGATAGATTCATTGAAGAAGGAGAGGAGATACGCATCGGAAATTCCAGGTTAAGAGTTATCCACACACCTGGTCACTCTCCTGGAAGTGTGAGCTTATCGGGAGATGGATTCATACTCTCGGGAGATGTGCTTTTTTGCGGAGGAGTTGGGAGGACAGATCTTCCGGGAGGGTCTTGGGTAGAGCTTGAGAAGTCGATAAGAAATAGAATCTATTCCTTCCCCGACGATACTTTTGTTCTTCCTGGTCATGGGCCTTTAACCACAGTGGGCCAAGAAAAAGAATCAAATCCCTTTGTACGATGAATAATGAATCCTCTACATCCGGAGATATTCTTCGAGTATTTCTCGAATTTCTTACCGTTGAAAAAGGTCTTTCTACCAACACCATAAAGTCATATTCCATAGATTTGCGAAAGCTTTTTCTTTTTTTCAGGAAGGAAAAAATTCCCTGGCTGAAAGCAGACGAGGAGGATCTTATAAAATTCATTCATCACCAAAGCCGAGCCAGCCTTTCTTCCAGATCCCTTGCCAGATTGATATCATCCGTGAAGTCCTTTTATAGATTTCTTGTCTTGGATGGGATGATCAGCAAGAATCCTGCCTCGAATCTTTCCACTCCAAGATTATGGCTGGATTTACCTAAGTTTTTGACTGAGGAGGAAGTTGAGAAGTTGATAGCTCAACCAGAAAAAAAATCCAGCCACTCGCTGAGAGACAAAGCCATGCTTGAATTTTTATATGCTACAGGCCTTCGGGTATCAGAGCTCACTAGCTTGAGGCTCAAGGATTTGAATTTAGAACAGGGATTTGTCCTCTGCCGTGGGAAAGGAGGGAAGGAACGTATCGTCCCCATTGGGCATTCCGCACAGCTGGTTTTGCGACAATATCTTCAAGAGGTTAGACCAAGACTTGACAAAAGAGAGGATGACTCACTTTTTCTGACCAATAGAGGTGGGGCTTTTACCCGCCAAGGATTCTGGAAAATGCTGAAGAAATATGGGAAACAGGCTGGCTTGGAGAAAAAGATCAGCCCTCATGTGCTTCGCCACTCCTTTGCCACGCATCTCTTGGAACGAGGAGCTGACCTTAGGTCTGTACAGCTCATGCTCGGGCACAGCCAGATCACCACCACCCAGATATATACACATGTGAGCCGCAGGCAGCTTCAGAAGGTTTACGATAAATATCATCCTCGAGCTTGATCTTCCTCTGTCTTCCAAATATCAAGAAAAAAATAAAACCATCCGCAGGCTTTTTTCGTAAAAAGAATATTGACAGGAATAAAAGAATCTGCTAATTTAACCATTCAGTTTAGTAATTAAACTGATCAGTTTTAAAACTAAACCAATTGGTACTAAAATGGATAAAAAGAATCTCAGAATGGAAAGAGAACGTCACCGGCAAGAGGAGAACAAGCACTCTATCCTCCGGGCGGCGGAAAGAGTTTTTGTTCAGAAAGGCTATAGTCTGGCCACGGTGGATGATATTGCGGCGGAGGCCCAGTTTTCTAAGGCCACTCTTTACCGCTATTTCAAGAGCAAAAGCGATATACTTTTTGAAATTATCTTCAGCACTTTTGAAGAAAGCTATCAGGAGATAAAAAAAATTCAATTGAAATCACTAAAAGCAGAAGAAAAATTGAGACAACTTATCGGTTATATCATCTCCTATTATCATAAGAAGCAAAACCTTGCGCGCATTCTCTTCATGGAGAAGGCAGCCATGAAGAAACTCGTCAAAGCCGAACCCGGATTTAAGGATTCTCACTCTCATTTTCATCCCAAGATTCCTCATCGATTCAAATCCAAGATGAAGCAAACTTCAGATGTTATAAGTGAAATCATCAAAGAGGGCGTGGAATCTGGCGAATTCAGAAAAATGGATGTCCAAGACGCGAGCATGGTCTTAGGAGCATTGATCAGGGGATTCTATTTTCGTGGGCCGCTGAGTGAAAGACCCTACAGCATGAAGCAGACAACCGAATTACTCCATTCATTTTTCCTGAATGGCATAAGAAAACAGTGAAAGGTCCAAAAAGGAGTTTGAATATGCAGAAGAGAAAGATAAATCTTATTGCTTGTATTCTATGTATGTTATTGTCCTTTAAACTGCTGTCCTTCTCACAAGAAAAACTCACCCTTACCCTAGAAAGGAGCGTTCAGCTCGCTCTGTCTCAAAATCCAAGTCATCTTGCCACAGAGGAAAGGGTAGACGCAGCGTATTCCCAGCTTCGAGAAGCAGCCTCTGGTTTCCTGCCTTCCCTGAATGCACAGGGATTGCACACCTTGGATGAGAAGGTGTTTGAGCTTGAATTTCCGTCCTTCGTCCCTGGCGAGCCTCCCCAGAAAGTAGAACTCGACTTTACCAGGGATTATCAATTTTCATTTTCCCTTTCCGTCCCTCTTTTCACCGGCGGGAGGCTGACTTCTGGATTTAAGCAGGCGAAGTATAACCTGGAATCCACAAAAGAAGTCGTTCGGCAGTCCAAACACATGACAGTCTTCAACACAAAGAGAGCTTTCTTTGGGTATCTACTTGCAAAGGAGTTTGTTACAGTGGCCGAAGAAGCAGAGAGGGTAGCAAAAGAGAACTTGGAGAATGTGAAGAATATGTACGAAGTAGGGATGGCCTCAAAGATGGATCTTTTAAGATCTGAAGTGCGGTTGACCAACATGCAGCCTCAGATAATAGAGGCAAGGAACTCCATGAGGATTGCTGAGCTCAATCTAAAGACTCTTTTAGGCTTGGATCTTTCACAGCCCATCGAAATCAAAGGAGCCCTGGTATATAAGCCTTATGAGCCCGTTTTGGAGGAATGTGTGACCGCTGCCCTAGGCAACCGGCCTGAAGTCAAACAGCTCGACTTCCAGAGAAAAATGGCTGGCGAAACCCTGAAGCTTTCGCAGGCGGGTTTTTTTCCTTCTCTGGCCATTTCTGGTAGCTATAATTTCTGGGCGGACAAATTCAGTTTCCAAAAAGATACCTGGTCCTCTTTTTATGCAGTCAACCTGGTCCTGAATATTCCGATCTTCAACGGGCTCAAAGAATCTGCCCAGGTTGCTCAATCAAAAGCGATGATCAGGGAAATCGAATTGAATCAGAGGGCGCTCCGGGATGCCGTGGAATTTGAAGTCCGTCAGTCGGTATTATTACTCCAGGAAGCCAAAGAATCTCTTCTCTCCCAGGAGAAGAATATCGAACAGGCAAAGGAAAGCCTTCGGGTTACCCAGTTGAATTTTAGTGAGGGAATGGCTACCACGCTGGATGTCATTTCTGCGGAGGCCGCCTATAGTCAGGCACAGGTGAATTATTCTCAGGCTCTGTACAACTATGTTGTAGCTACCGCTGGATTGGATAGGGCCATGGGAATCGGATATGAAAATTACGAGTGATATGAACGGAGAGATAAAATGTTAAAAAGTATTGTGTCAAAAATCATCATGGTATCCCTGCTTTCATTTCTGATGTCTTCCTGTCAACCGCCTCAAAAGACAGAGGAAGGAAGAGAGGAATCCCTGGCGACTGCACCAGTTAAGGTATTCAAGGTCCAGAGACAGAGAATTTCAGAGAAGCTGTTGTACACCGGTTTGATCGAAGCCTGGAACAAGGTCAACATTACGCCAGAAGTCGGCGGAAAAATTGCCAGGATTTACGTGGAGGAAGGAGAGAAAGTCAAGGAAGGCCAGTTGCTTGCTGAGCTAGATGCGCGGGCCATTCGCCTTCAGTTGGAACAAGCAAAAGCAGGATTGGCTGTGGCAGAAGCCAATCAGAAGGATGCCCAGCGGAACAAGGAGAGAATGGAGCGTCTAAAATCAGAAAATGCTGTGTCGGAGCAGCAGTATGAACAGGTCAGATTGGCTTATGAAGCGGCTGATGCACAACTCCAGCAGGCGAGAGCTGCGGTGAATCTGGCCGATCATAACCTGGAAGTCTCCATAATGAGAGCCCCTTTCAGTGGTGTCGTGGCATCTAAAAACGCGGAAGTTGGCGATGTGATCAATCCTATGATGGGAGGATTATCCCCGACTAGTGGGGTTGTGACGCTGATGGATTTTTCGCGGGTGAAAATTGAAATCGGCGTGTCCTCTCAGGATATATCGCGGATCGCAAAGGGACAAACTGCGCTCTTGCATGTGGATAGCTTTCCTGACCGAGTCTTCAACGGGCGTGTTTCTATTGTGAATCTTGCAGCCGATTCCTCGACAAAAAAATTTGAGGTTCAAATCGTTGCGGATAATCCTGGGCTGCTGTTGAGACCCAATACTTTTGGAGAGGTCACGCTTGAAATCAGTTCTCATGAGGATGCTCTGGTCATTCCCCAAAAAGCCGTGCTTGAGAACAAGTATGTCTTTGTGGCTCAGGAGGACGATACCGTTGCCAAAAAAGAGATCCACTTAGGGCTTCAGAATACCAACATGGTTGAGATTACATCAGGAATTGAAGAGGGAAATCTTGTAGTTATCGAGGGTAATTATGGGTTGGAAGATGGAGCCAAAATTGAAATTATTGAGGAAATCCAATGAAAATACCAGAATTTTCGGTTAATAGAAAAGTCACAACGGCCATGTTGGCCATGATCTTGGTCGTGCTGGGCTCGATCGCTTTCACCCGGCTTGGTCTGGATTTTTTCCCTGATCTTGAATTCCCCACGGTGTCGGTCATCACCACCTACAGAGGCGCTTCGTCCGAAGATATCGAGAACACGATCACAAGACCTTTGGAGCAGATCATCAACTCTGTGAGCCGAGTGAAAAAGGTCAATTCCATGACCATAGAAGGGGCTTCGGTCATCATGGTGGAATTCGAATGGGGAACAAACCTTGATTTTGCCGCCCAGGATGTCCGAGATCAGATAGGACTTTATAGAGCTTATCTTCCAGAAGAAGCCGCTGATCCTTTAGTTGTGAAATTCAATTTCTCTCAATTCCCGATTATCTTTGGAGGGATCACAGCCGACAGGCCTACTGTCGAGCTCAAAGAAATCATAGATGATGAAGTCGCACCAAGGCTTGAGCGAATCGATGGAGTAGCATCTGTCCAGGTTTTCTCTACCGAAGTGAGGGAAATCTTGGTGGATGTCGATAAGGCTGCCCTAGAATCTCTCAATCTTTCCCTTGATCAGATCCTTGTTGCTCTCAACATGGAGAATGTGAACCTTCCAGCGGGACATGTGATCGAAAGGCATTCTGAGTTTTTGGTTCGAACTCTCGGTGAGTTTGAAAGTGTTAAAGATATCCTCAATACCATCATAGGTTCCACCCAAAGCGGTCGATCCGTGTATTTGAGTGATGTCGCTGAAGTCCGAGATGGATTGAAGGAATCCCGTTTTCGATCGCGGATCCAAAGGGAAAGAGGAGTCATTTATACCATAAGCAAAAGGTCGGGTGCCAATACTGTCATCACTGCCGAAGCTGTCAAGGAAGAGCTGGCAAGGATCCAGCCCACCCTTCCCGAAGACATCGAGTTCTGGCCCTTCATGGACCAGGCCGATATGATCCAGCAGGTAATCAAAAGGACTGGTAGTAACGCTCTTGTTGGAGGCATTTTAGCCATTTTTTTCCTGTTCGTATTTCTCCGTAACTGGCGCCCTACGCTGACAATTGCCCTGGCTATTCCTCTTTCTGTGATCACGACATTCATCGCACTTTATCTCGCAGGCTATACCATTAATCTTCTGACTCTTGGGGGCTTAGCGTTGGGCATTGGTATGCTTGTAGATAATGCAATTGTGGTTATCGAGAACATCTTCCGACATTTGGAAGAAGGAAAAAAAAGAGACGAAGCTGCCAAAAGAGGAGCCTCCGAGGTTGGGATGGCCATAACAGCGTCCACTCTGACCACAATTGCTGTATTTTTTCCGATGGTGTTTGCCCGGGGTATTACAGGCAAACTCACCCAAGGACTGGCCTTATCCATTGCCTTTGCACTACTGGCCTCGTTGTTTGTGGCCCTTACGGTGGTTCCGATGGTTGCATCCCTTCTGTTTAAAGCCAATAATAACAAAAATTCTTCGGGAGGCCGTGAAAGAAAAGTTCAGTTTGAAAGAGCTCGAAATGTTTATCGGAATCTCTTGCATAAAGCCTTGAAACGGAGAGGATGGGTTTTGGCAGGTGTTTTGGGATTGTTTTTACTCTCCTTTGTCATCGTTCCTTTCTTGGGTACTGAGTTCATGCCTGCTTCGGATCGTGATATGCTCATCCTGAGAGTGAAGATGCCCGTTGGGACTTCCCTCGATGAAACCAACCGCGTGGCCGCTTTGGTAGAAGAACTGATGGCACAACAGCCGGAGATAAAAACCGTGTCTGCTCAGATCGGTTCTGCGGCTGAGGAGGATCCTTCCGATCTAGCAGGAGGCTTTTCCAACTCAGGAACCCATGAGGGAATCCTATGGGTCGGATTGATTCCACAAACAGAAAGGGCAGACTCAGACCTTGAGATCCTGGAGAGAATCCGAGGGCAACTGCCGCAATTGAAAGACGTTAAATTCGAAGCCGTGGACATGAGCCAGATGATGATGGGTGGATCCAGCGCTCCGGTTGAAATCAAGATTTTTGGGAAGGATATCTACCAGTTGAGGGAAATTGCAGATGGCATCGTGGACAGGATTCAAGATGTCGAGGGATTGCGGGATATTACACATACCTTTGCCGAAGGAAAGCCGGAATATCATATCCGGATCAACAGAGAGCAGGCCTCTCGTATGGGATTGATGGTGAGCCAAGTTGCCAATACGATTCAGACAGCCTCATTAGGGAAAGTTGCTACCCGCTACAGAGAAGGAAATGAAGAGGTCGACATCCGGGTCCGGTTCAAGAAACAGTCCCGTGACAGTTTGGATGATATCAAGAATATCCCCCTTAGGACTCCGATGAATCAAATGGTCCGTTTGGATCAGGTCGCTTCCATCTCAAAAGGAGAGGGTCCCATCCAAATCGATAGAGAAAACCAGGCGCGAGTGGTAACAGTCATGGCCAATATCGCTGGAAGAGACTTGGGAAGTGTGGTGAGTGATATCAGAGAGAGAATCACAGGTGTGGAGCGAGGACTGCCTCCAGGATATTTCATCGAATTTGGCGGACAGTATGAAGATATGCAGGAAGCCTTCATCATCATGGCTGCCGCTTTCGCCCTGGCCACACTTCTGGTGTATATGATCATGGCCTCCCAGTTCGAGTCTTTCCTTCATCCCTTTGTGATCATGTTCACCATTCCCTTAGCGCTTATCGGAGTTATCGTGGCACTTCTCATCTCAGGAAAGCCTGTCAGTTTACCCGTGCTCATCGGATTTATCATGCTGGGAGGGATTGCTGTGAACAATGGGATTGTCATGGTGGACTACATCAACCAATTGAAGCGAAGAGGGGTGGAGATGGCAGAGGCTATTCTTCAGGGCTGCACTGTGCGGTTGCGTCCGGTATTGATCACAGCATTCACTACCATATTGGGAATGTTGCCTATGGCGCTGAGCACATCACAGGGATCTGAAATGCGCGCTCCCGCTCCTATGGCCATCACCGTGGTAGGTGGATTAATTGCTACAACTCTGCTTACGTTGTTTGTCATTCCTATCATCTACAGCCTGATCAACCGGGTTTCGTACAAGAAGAAAGAGGTCAATATCTAAATAGCCTGGATTATTCATAAAAAATGCCGACAACTTGTTATAACAGTAAAATCAGATAATTATCATGATTTAACTGGAAATCTTGAAAAATATTTTTCAGAAAAATCCCGATGGATAATTCAGAAGATTCAGGTCTTATACCTGAGGCAAGCCCCAATATTTCCGTAATGAGATAGCTTAGAGGGTGGGTCAATATGAATGACCTGGCTTTTTTTATCCATCGCTGACTCGACAGCCTCATCTATGACATCCATCAGAGGCTCTGTTTTTCGCTGACAACTTGGACATTTGATTTCATCTGGGAACAGGAATCCACATTTTGGACAGATTTTTCCTGGTTTGCTTAAATGGCGGGTGATAAGAAGTGTTTGGACCTCGCCACGGTTCAAGCTGCGCAGTGTATTTTTCAATCCAGATGTGGCTAATCCCCCTTTCTCAAGTTCGGAGATGAAACGGTTAAGGAGTTCGGATTCCTCCTTGTCCCTCAACTTTTTTTCGAGGGCAGAAGCCTCGCTTAGAATTTTGCTTGGAGAATCACTGGGTTTGGATTTGAGCCGAACCTTGAGCCTCTCTTTAACATAGGGGTGAAGCAAAGGCTCAAACTCCTTGCAATATTCGTCCATACAACCAAGAAAAAGCCAGTCGAAGTTATTCTTTTTAAAAAGATCAAAAGTCATCTGCGCCGAGCGTTTGAAGTAATCGTGAAGGTGGGTGGCGATGTGCCGCTCTATACGTTTGGACTCATAGCCCTCCCAACCACCTTCTCTTACCTTGCTGGGTACATCTCCTGTAGTATGATCAAGCTCTGAGAGTTCTCCCATAAACAGTTCATACCATTTTGACTCTTTTCTGTCGATTGTGAGCAGGCAGATCTTGCGGAATTCATTCAATATGGCGGATAAAGGACGCACATAGGGATTTTGATCGAAAATGAGTCTGTTCCGTGGAGGACTAGGGAGGTCGAAGGACTCCCAGAAGTTTTCCTTGCTGCATGAGAAAGCAGCCAAACCCTTTTGACTGTGAGAATTGATATTTTCTTTGCAAAAACGGCTAATTTTTTCCAAATCCAGAAGGAGTGATTCTCTTTTGTTTTTGCTCACATTCATATTCTCCAAGACTGCTTTGTTTGTGTTGAGAAGATTTTTGAGAGATAGCAAAATTTGCTTTTTTGTTAAGCTGCTCTTATCCGTGTTGAGATAGAAAGATGTAGTGAGAAACCTGTCGCTTCTGAATTTGGCGAGAGAAGCAATTTGCTTCCGACTCGATAGTTTCATATGGCCTCCTTCGCAGATGAAAACATTTGGAATAGAGATGTAAAATTGGTGGGAAATGATTCAAGGAAGAATAGAACACGCAATGATAAAATAGAAGCTGATCGTCGATTTGTCAAGTTTTTTGGCAGCAGACCTCTATGAATGGCTTTACTCTCGATCGATATATGATAGAGCAGTGCGGAAGTGGCGGAATTGGTAGACGCGTAAGCCTCAGGAGTTTATGGTCTTTAACGGCCGTGTGGGTTCGAGTCCCACCTTCCGCACCACTACAAGATGGAGAAGATTTCCATCGGTTTTTTTAAGAGGTAAGTTGTCCCGTGTCCTCTCATAAAAACATCCTTCTGATAAATCCCTGGATCTATGACTTCACAGCCTATGATTTCTGGCTAAAGCCTTTAGGTCTCCTCTACATTGCCGCTCTTTTAAAAAAACACACTGATTTCAAACTGAGCTATATCGACTGTTTGGACCGGCACCATCCTCTGCTCAAAAAACAGCCCAAGACAAAGGGAGATGGACGAGGTCCATTTTTTAAAGAGGAGGTATCGAAACCCTTCGTTTTAAAACAAATACCAAGAAAATATTCCCGTTACGGAATTCCTCTCTCCCTCTTTTTGCATGAGTTGAAAAATGTCCCTCAACCAGATCTTATTCTCATTACATGCACGATGACTTATTGGTATCCAGGCGTTCAAACAGTCGTCGAGATAGTTCGTGAAAGATATGGTCGCATCCCAATCATTTTGGGAGGAGTCTATCCGACTCTTCTACCCCGGCATGCTTTGAGTCATACCGGAGTGGATGCTCTTTGCCAGGGACCCGGAGAGGAGCACATTCTCCCTTTGATCAATGAAGTCCTTGGAAATGGCGTTTGTCCTTCACATTATTTTGAAGTCCTCGAACAATTGCCTCATCCAGCTTTTGATCTTCTTAGAAATCGCGACACTCTCCCTATTTTAACGTCAAGAGGCTGTCCTTTGAGGTGCAGTTTTTGCGCCAGCTCTTTGCTTTTTGAAGGATTTGAACAAAGGTCAGTGTTCTCTGTCCTGGGGGAGCTGAAATTTCTTTGCATGTATTATAGACCCAGACACATTGCTTTTTATGATGATGCTCTCCTCCTAAATAAGGAGAATCATTTGATCCCGATTTTAAATAGGATCATCCAGAATCGACTCCCCCTCAAGTTTCATACTCCTAATGGCCTCCAGGTGAGTGAGATCGACTTTGAACTGGCCTCACTTTTCAAAGAGGCAGGATTCTCTTCCCTTTTCCTGAGCCAAGAAACCTTTGATGAACCAGTGATCAAAGAATCTTGTCCAAAGGTTTCATCCGAAGATCTAGAGAGGGCCTTGGACCATCTGGAGAGAGCTGGTTTCTCACGTGCTAAGATAAATGTTTATTTGATGGTCGGATTACCTGATCAGGAAATCTCGGGAATCAAAGAAGGCATCCGTCGTGTCCAGAGTTTAGGTGCACATCCAAGACTAGCCTATTTCTCTCCCATTCCCGGCACCTTAGAATGGGATCGATTGGTTGCCAAAGGATATCTGGATCAAGACGCTGATCCACTTCTCCATAATAAGCTGGCTTTTCCCTATTTCTGGGGGGACATCTCCCCAGATGAGTTCCAATCTCTTAAAGATATGGCCAATCCTAGAATTTGAGGTTCAGACCGAAACGAAACGACCTTACTCCCTCAAGCGAGGTGACTTTCTTATAGTTCGGGCTGACGATGCGGATCCAATCCGTTGGGCTCTCCTGGTCAGGATACCAATATCCGCCGTCATTTTGGACCAAAAACTGATACTTGTTTCCGAGGGCGTTGAAGACATCAAGCAGAAGGGTAAGTTTTTTTGAGCGGGAGAGAAAGAATTCTTTTTCGAGCCTTAAGTCGAGACTGTCCACAGCTTTCATCCTTCTTTCCCCTGGACTCTCGAGATACACGGTTGCGGGAATTACAGAGATATTCTGCTCTGTCGTGGTTTCAGGAGGGAAGACAGTCACACTTCTTGCCCAAGGAGTACCACTCATATGCATATAGAAGAGACTCAAGTATATGGAATAGGGAAATTTGTAAGTTCCAGCGAGTTTTATGATGAATGATCTGTCAAAATCCAATCGGGTCTCTTCGGTGAGATTTACAAAGTAATTGGGGCTGTCCGCTGCAGTTGTCGAACCAGAACTGGACAGGTATCCCAGACCAATATTTCCTGTAGATTTACTTAGAGTTACGGAACCGTCGAGCTGCCAATTGGTGGAGAATCTCTTCTTGAAGGCGATTTCGAATCCCTGATATTTTTGGCTCAGCTCAGGGACATTTTTAAATCGTTCAGAAAAAAGAGGGGCATTTTCCGAAGGGAAGTAGAGTGTAACAGGCGTGTTGGGGTAGTCATCGATTCCTGGGATGATTGTGCTGAAGGGTGTCCACCATCCCTCTGTATCTTGTTGAATGGTGTACCAGTCTTTATCCATCGCGGAGCTGTACAGAACGTTTTCGAAGATATTTTTCTTGTTTTTATAAAAATATGTCAGACGCACGGAAAAATCGGAAAAGAGTTCCTGATCCAATCCAACAGTCAGTTCGTCCGTATAAGGGGATTGAGTATCGGGGGCGATTCTCTGTTTATAGGATTCTGAATTATAGGCAATGTAGTCTTCTGGATAGAGAACATACGTGTCTTCATTTCCATCGAGTACTCCATCCGTATCCGGAGCATCAGGAATTCCATTATTGTTTTCATCATACCAATAGAAGGAATGGGATCGTGTCGCCCCGAATAGGCTTACAGAAGACAAATAATCGAGCATCATCGGGTGTTTGTAGCGAGCGAATGATGTCTTGAATAGGGTCTCTCCGCTTCCGAATACGTCAAAGATGAGTCCAAAGCGGGGTGAAAATGCATTCCAGACCATCATATTTTTCCAGTTAGAGATTTGAAGCTGATCAAACGGATTCAAATCTATGAGGGGTTTAATAAGATTTTCTCCCAAGGTTACAGAAAGAGGATTGCCGCATGGCCCTTTAAAAATGGATAATTGAGAACCCATACTGCGGTCAAATCTTATACCCATAGTAAGTGTTACTCTTCCAGCAATAGTTGCTGTGTCCTGAATACTGAGACTCAGTCTTTGAACTTCGAACCGCGGCACATATCCACCTTCGAGGTCGCTGGCGATCAGGAAAGAAATCTTCCCCTTGCCCACTAAGTTTCCACTGATGAGAGATGGACGTAATCCAAAGAAATAAGGACTGCCGTCATTATAATATACAGCCAGATTGTCTTCTTTCCATACTGAGTGCTCAGTGCTGAAGTTTTCGTATTCTCCTCCGATTTTAATCTCGTGATTGGCCCCCAGAAGGTTGTCTTGGAAGCGTGTCAGGTAAACACTTGCCTGGAACCTTTTATTCTTGCGGATTTCATTGATTAGTCCACTTCCCCAGAGATGGCCCGTGCTCTCATCGATATAACTGGGATCGCTCTCCACTTCTTCCTGGAGGAAGTGGGGAAATTTGTTTTGGAGAAAGCCTGCTTTCACATCCGCAAATGTGTCTTGATTTATAATGTAATTTATAACAGCGTGTCCATAGTAGCTTTTTTCATGGTCCATGTGGCGGGTTGCGTCGGCTGTCACATTCCAGCTGAGGAGGGATTCATGGAAAGGCCTGTTTCTGTTGACATAATTGAACATTGCCGTCACTTTAAATGTGGAGATGAACTGACTTGTAAGCTTTATGAATCCCATCTTTTCAGTGTTGTCCCAATCAAAAGCTTGGTGTTCTTTTCCTTGGGGGTCTGTCCAGGGAATGAAGGGAGTGGATCTGGATTGCGAGATGAGACGAGCGTTAGTGAAGATCCAGAGCTTGTCTCTCATGAAGGGGCCGCCCAGAGAGAGAGAAAAGTCCCAGAGACTTTTATTTAGAGGAGGTGGAGATACACCTGTAGCGCTCAGTTCTTCATCTGAAACGAGTGGACTTGCAAGACCCTCGCTTGTGTGGTAGAGGACTGCTTCTCCTGCGGAGTCGTTGCCTCCTGATTTTGTGACGATGTTGATGTACCCGCCATCCGTATGACCAACTTGAAGCTGTTTCCCTCCTTTTACGACCTCTATCTCCTCGATCAGGTCCGTGTTGATGTTCGTGATAAGGTGCATTCCTGAGGGATCGTTCAGATTCATGTTGTCGATGGTGTATTGGTTGGCCCGTGCAGAAGATCCATGGAAAATCGATGTTTTTGGAAAATAGATCGACTCAGGAATAACACCAGATATCGAAGTGATAACACCATGAAGATCGCGTTCAAGAGGAATTCTTCTGATGAGATCCTCTTCGATGATGACTGCCGTTTTTGGGGATTCTGGATTGCCCATCGGCGAAGGGATTTTAACCGTTGTTTCCTCTTCTATGGTTGTGATTTCCATTGTGATATGAATCCTTACAGTCATGCCAACATGAATGATGATGCTCTCGATATTGACCGTCTTAAATCCCGGCATCTCCACAGTTACCTTGTATATTCCTGAAGGAAGGCCATGGAATTTGATGACTCCTGTTTCAGATGTGATGTATGTTTTGATATCAAGCATAGATGGCGAGTCAATATACACGAACGCTCCTGGAAGTGGAAATCCTTCGGTATCTGTTACTTTTCCCTTGAGAGCGCCGGTCTGTTCTTGAGCTGTCGCGGAAAGAACGAACCCTGTGAAGAAACAGAAAATCCAGATTAGTTTGAGCATTTTCATCCCCACTTGTGTCCTCCTTGGATTGCCGCAGATACGGAATCTTTTTTTTGAACCTTTATATAAAACATCCTTTTTATTGTAAAAGTTGCAGGAGTTCAATCTTGCGTGATTGAGTGATTATATTAACAATTATCCCTCTTTTTTACAATCATGGTAGTGAAGATATGAGCATCCCCCAAAAAGAATGATTACAGAGACAGGAGCATGCCGTGCTCAAACAGTCCTCGCGTCCGACTTCGTCGGATTCCCTTGAAGTTTAGCTCGAGAAGGCTAAATCTTCCGATGTCGCTCAATCCATTCCCAATGCTCTTATGCCATCACGGTTTTGGAAATGGTTACATATTGGAGATCGGATTGCAAGTCGGCCGAAAAATCAGGTAAGATATACCATAGAAGAGAGAAAATGCGGTTTTCATCTTCTATACAAAAAAATCCAGTGAAAACAAGCCTCATGAGGACAGCCTTTTGTTTTCTTCTGTCTGTATATTTGGTGAGTGCTTTTTCATGCAGGCTGTATAGGTTGGAACAGAAATTGGGTCCAGAGGACAAGGAGTTTCTCTCCAAGGTCCGGTACATCGTCACAAAAGAAGAAAGGAAAATCTTTTTAGAGCTTCCCGAGGGGGAGAGGGAAGAGTTCAAGGAAGAATTTTGGCAGAGAAGAGACCCATACCCTGACACAGAAGAGAATGAATTCAAGGAGACCTATTTTCAACGAATTGAAGAGGCCAACCAGCTGTTTCGAGGGGGCATTCCAGGTTGGCTTCAAGATAGAGGGAGGATTTATATACTTTTTGGGCCGCCAACGCAGAGAAGTGTTTATCGAATGCAGGCCAGCTCGACTCCACGAGAGATATGGTATTACGGAAATTTTCCTGTGATTTTTGTGGATGAGACAGGAAACGGCGATTTTAGACTCGTGACGCTGGATGTTGTTCATCAACTGAAGATGAATCAGGCTGAAAGAGCCTTCCAGGAAAAGGCCAGGCCGAGAGAAGACCTTTTCGATTTTGATGTCCAGACACGCAAAGCTGAAGAAAATGAAATCGTTGTTACCATAGAAATTGATTACAGAGACCTCTGGTTTGTGGGTGATAAAGGACGGTTGGAGACCACAATAAAGCTATCTGTGGAGGTAATGGATGTCGAGGGAAAAGTTGTTTTCGAAGATATGAGAGAATATCCTGTGTTGCTTTTAGAAGAGAATATCGGCAAGGAAGGGAGTTTGACTATCGAGTTTCCCTTGATATTGCAGAGTGGGGAGTATAGGGTGAATTTGGAGGTGGTGAACAGAGCAGGGGGGGAGAAGAGGAGTAAAAGCTTAAAGATCCAAGTTTGAGCATTTTTTAGCCCAGAGGGCAGCGCCAATAAATCCGGCCTTGTTACCTAGAGTTGCACGCTCGATCCTGCAGCTTTCAAAGGATCCTTTGAAGGACCTTGCATTTGCCTCTTCGACGGCCGGTTGGAGGAGCAAGTTTCCGGCTTCCATCACACCTCCTCCGAGGAGTATTTTTTCCGGACTAAGAAGATTTATTACGATGGATAATCCGATTCCCAGATAGCGACCGGCGATTGCCAAGGCCTTTAAGGCGTCTTTATCATGGTTTTTAGCTCTTCGAGAAATTTCTTCTGATGTGATATTTTCTTTGAGCTTGCTGATGGCGAGGTAGTTCTTTATGATCTTAGGGGCAGATACCTCTGTTTCGAGACAGCCCAGACTGCCACATTTACATGGCTCTCCCTCAGGATTGACTGTTGCATGGCCCATTTCTCCGGCGTAGCCGCATACTCCCTGCCAGATTTTTCCGTTTAAAATAATTCCTGTTCCCACCCCTGTGCCTATGGTCAGAAGAACAAGGCTGTGGGTGTTTTGTCCGGCTCCGCACTTATACTCCCCAAAGGCAGCAAGGTTCGCATCATTATTCACCCAAAATGGGACATCGATGAACTGAGAGAACGCAGGAGTAAGGGCAAAGTTGTTAATCTCGGGATAGTTTGGTGATTGGAGGATTTTTTGCTCTTTCTGGTTGAAAATTCCTGGAAATCCGAATCCCACAGAAACAATCCGTTTTCGATGGCTTTCTTTGAGCAGGATCCAAATATCTCTCAAGGTATGGAGCAGCTTTTTCATCGTCTCGGGTGTATCCACCTGAGATTCCAAGATAACGCCCCCTGTTTCATCCACGAGGCCGTACTTGAGGAGGGTCCCTCCCAGGTCGAATCCTGCAAAAAAACGCACTCGCTGTTCGCTCCTACCCTGAATTATCCATATAAACCACGGATTGTTGGTTGCGTTTTTAGCGATGTCCGGGGTTTAACTTGATTTTCCTTATTTTTTTATGCCAACAGCAGCATAGTTAGGAGCTGCATAAAGAAGTTTGTTCAAGTTGTCGATGTTTTTGTTTAAAATGGAAGCTGTCTCGTCTGCGCCAGGTAGAGTTTGGAGTCGGTCTTCTTCGAGTGGAGCAGAGTAATGTATTTTCACATCCTCAAAACCGGAAGTCTCCATTAAGAATTTTAAAGTCTGAGGACAGAAGCTGGATTCAGGGTTTCGAGGACAAGGTATGATCCTGGAGCTAGCTTGAAGTAAGCCTGCTCAATCGCTCTTTTCAAGTAAGGGGGAGGCAAGTGTTCTATGACTTGAGAGGAAAAAATACCGCCTAAGGAGTTGTCATCATACTTGACTAGGGTTTCTAAAATATCGCCTTTCTGACAGGTAAGTCCTTTATCCTGGCAGATTTCAAGCATCTGCTCATTTACATCGATCCCCTCAGCATCTATCCCGTTCTCTTGAAGGAGTTCAAGAAATTCTCCCCGTCCGCATCCCAGATCCAGCACCTTTACCGCCTGCTTGAAAAAAGGGAGGAATTGGGATTGTTGTTTTTTCACCTCCTCCTCACTTCCTCTGTAGCGATTTTCGAAACCTGCATACCTCCAGTCTTCGAGAGGCTGAAGGATCTCCCTGACCGCTGTCTTGCTAGGAAGTGTTTTTTGCTCGAGCACAGAGAGCAGCCGGTCCAATTTTTCCTTGAGGTGGATAAATTTTTTCATGAGCAGATTCACATCTTGGTATGAGGCAGCCAGTTTGTCCACCCGCCATTCCATGCTTTTGAAGATCATGCCCACGTGATTGTTTCCTAGAGCATCCCATTCTTGATCCTTGGCATCTATCAGAGCAATGCTGGATTCAATAAGGTCTGTCACAGAGGTAAATAGTTCTTTTGTTTTATTGAGGTGTTTTTCTAAGATTTCCTGAAACTCGGAGAAGATAATGGAAACTTGGTTTTGGAATAGCTCCGCAGAGGTGGTTTTCTTGAATACCTTAACTTTTTGTCCGGTTTCGATGACCTCTTTCAGGCGTGAGGAGAGATGCTGGAGGCGGAAAATATTTTCAGATAGAGAGAATTCCTCTGTCTTTTTTTTTATCTCTTCGAGAGTTCTCGAAAACTCATCTTGTTTTTCTTTTCTTCGCTGGGTGAGTCTTTCAATCGTCCGCTTCATTGTTCCTTACTTTTTCTTTGGACGTGATGGATTTTTTAAAATTCTTTATGCCTTCTCCTAAAGATTTTCCCAGTTCTGGGAGTCGTCGAGCCCCAAAAATGATGACGATGATCAGGACGATGAGAAGCAACTCTGTCGGGCCGACAGGACCGAATAAGAACATGAGGACCTCCTCGAGGTTATTTTCTTTTGATCGTATCAAAGGTACTTCACTCCCTCTTAAAAGTCAAGCATGGCTCCCGCATGCCTCGCGATTTCTAGGGTAGGCAGTTAAGACGATCCGTCAGCTCGCAGATTTTCCAAAGAGTGCCACAGTGTCATTTCGAGGAATGAAATGACGAAGTGATCCATTTTTGCTATGATTATGGCTGATTGAAAACAAAGCATGTTGACGAAAAAAAAAGCAATCGGAGATATTGTAGAGGATGGCATTCAATTCATTGCTCGATTTTTACCAAAAGCGACGAATCTTTACTTTCCTCTGCTTTCTGCAGCAGTCGTTTGGGCCCTTCAAAGACACGAAGAGTGGAAGGAGAAGATCTTTAGCTGGGATGTATGGGCAGACCCATCTGCGGTACATGTGAAATCGGATGAGTATATCCTCCATTTTTTCAAAGAGAATCCAAACCTGCGTTCAGCCTTCAGGGAAGAGATCGAGAATGAAAATTTCACATCCTTAAGAAGATTCTTCTCTTGTCTTTACCCGATTATTGGCCTTGAAGATCCTTTCCTCTCTGCCCTATTTTATGAGGAAATGGAAAATAAAAATTATCGGAAAATTGTAGAGGAATTTGAAGAGAGAATTTCGAAAGCGGTCCAGGATATACAGACTCTGGATGAGAAGCCGAAGTTTTTAGAAGGGCTTGAATCAATAGCAAAAGAATTGGCCTCTTTGATCTCCGATATGGTCACCCAAAAATCTGTTCAGAATGTCCTTGCCGAGGTCATAAAACAGCAGATGGAGAAAAAGAATGGCTAAAGACATCAACAAATGGACGAGGATATTTTTTTTCTTGGGGCTTTTCCATTTGTTTTTTATTTTGTCTTGTGTCTCACATCTCAACGATGCCAAATTGTATTATATACAAGCCCAAGAGTTTTCAAGCTCTTATAATACAGAGAGAGCCATCGCTTCCTTTAAAAAATCTTTAGAGGAGGTAAAAAAGGAAGTTGATAGAAAACCTTCTTCCCAGGCCTTAATGCTCAAGGGGTTGATCGAATTGAACCTGAATCGATGGGAGGAGGCTGAACGAAGTTTTTTAATGGCCTTTTCCTATGGATTCGACAAAGGCCAAGAATGGGCTGAGTGGAGTGCTCTCTTTGGATTGGCCTCTTCTTTGCAGGAAATGGGACTCGAAAGTTCTGCCTTTCAGATTTATGAATACCTCATCAGTAAATCCAAACTTAGACCACTGACCATATTATCCGCCCAGAAATATACAGATATCGTACTCAAAGGTGCTCTTCGTGAGGAAGGGAAGGATAGAGAGCGGCTCTTGACCGGATTATTCCGTACAGTCCAGAATCTTTCCAGGAAAGATCTTAGCTGTGGATATTTCCATTACCTTCTATCTCAAGTTCTCAGCCATATGGGTGAATACAGGAAATGTTTCGATGAGGCGGTTATGGCAAAAGAGCTGGGCCTCCCATCTGAAGAGATCCTCCGAGATAACGATCTTCAAATTGTGTTTTGTTTTGAGAGGCTAAAAGAAAAACTGCCCTCCGCACAATGGGAGGCCTTTCAGACTCTCTACATGGGTTGGATCAAAAGATGGAACTGGTCCGGGGCTCAAATGCCTGCTTGGAAAGAGAGGTGATTTATGCTGCCGACTATCAAGTGGGAGAAAGACAGACTTATTCTGATCGATCAAAGAAAATTGCCTGGAAAGGAAGTGTATATCGAGTGTTCAGATTACACCCACATCGCGCAAGCCATCGAGGATATGTCCATCCGAGGGGCTCCAGCCATTGGTGTGGCAGCCGCATATGGAATTGTCCTCGGTGTCATGAAGCTGGCAGAGGTCGATGATCTCGAATCCAATTTCAGCCAAATCCTGACCCGTCTGGAAAAAACCCGCCCTACTGCACGAAATCTCTTCTGGGCCATAGAACAAATGAAAAAGGTCTATGAGGCTAACAGGGATTTAACCCTACCTGAACTCAAACAAAAACTTCTCCGACAGGCTCTATCTATCGAACAGGAAGATATTAAAACAAACAAAAAGATTGGTTATTGGGGAAAAGATCTCGTACAGGACGGATCTTCTATCCTGACTCATTGCAACGCAGGCGCATTGGCCACGGCCGGATATGGAACAGCTCTGGGCATCGTCCGAGCAGCCTTTGAACAGGGAAAAAAGATTCTTGTCTTTGCAGATGAAACAAGGCCCTTGCTCCAGGGGGCGAGACTGACATGCTGGGAGCTGGAAAAGGATGGTATTCCCGTAGTACTTATTACTGACAACATGGCCGCCCATTTCATGCAGAAAGGAACGATCTCTGCCGTGATAACTGGAGCGGACAGAATTGCCAGAAACGGAGACACAGCCAATAAGATTGGAACATATTCTGTTGCGGTTTTAGCAAAAGAGCATAATCTCCCATTCTATGTGGCAGCTCCTCTCTCCACAATCGATTTTGGTATGGCAGACGGAAGCGCCATCCCGATCGAGGAGAGAAATCCTGAGGAGGTGAGAAAGGTGGGAGATTTCTATATCTCTCCTCCCCAGGTTGAGGTTCAAAATCCTGCCTTTGATGTCACACCAGCAAAATATATCACAGCCATCATCACCGAAAAGGGAGTCGCCAAGCCCCCTTTTGAACAGAGTCTAGCAGCATTTGAGGGGTGAAATGTATTTTTTAGGTATAGAGACTTCCTGCGATGAAACTTCAGCTGCTGTTGTCGATGAGCAGCTCAAGATTCTGAGTAGCGTCGTTTTATCCCAGGATGAGATTCATGCTCCTTTTGGTGGAGTTGTGCCTGAGCTTGCCTCCCGTCAGCACATTCGATCCATCGGCTATGTAGTCAAAGAAAGCCTACAGAGAGCCAACATAAATCTAGAGCAGATCGACGTCTATGCGGTAACCCAGGGTCCTGGCCTTATTGGATCGCTCCTTGTTGGCCTTTCTTTTGCCAAAGGCCTGGCGTTTTATTTCCGTAAACCTCTCATCCCTGTAGATCACCTGGAAGCCCACATCCAATCGGCCTTCATGGAGGCGGAGTGCATACCCTTTCCTTCGCTGGCCCTCCTAGTTTCTGGAGGGCATACCTCTCTCTTTTTACTGGAGGAGAAATTCAGCTATCAACTTATCGGGAGAACAAGAGACGACGCTGCGGGCGAGGGGCTAGATAAGATAGCTAAGTTCCTTGGATTGGGTTATCCTGGAGGTCCCATTATAGACAGGATGGCAGAAAAAGGAAATCCTCGAGCTTTTGCTTTCAGTCTCCCACATATGACTGACAAGAGCCTAGACTTTAGCTTTAGTGGTCTGAAAACATCGGCACTGAAACAAATTAGAGAAAAAGGCATTGCGAAAGATCACCCTGAGTTCCTCGATTTTTTGGCGAGTTTTGAAAAGGCTGTAATCAAGGCCCTCCTTTCCAACGTGAATCGAGCTGTCAATCGGTACAAACCCAAGTCATTAATCCTCTGTGGAGGAGTGGCTCGTAATAAAAAATTGAGACGGGATTTTATGAAGCATGCACAAAAGATAAACGTTCCTTCTTTTATCCCTTCACCCCATCTCTGTACAGACAATGCAGCCATGGTGGCAGCTTTGGCCGTGGATAGATTCAAAGAACATCCAGATGTATCGTTTAAGCTTGACCTGAATGCCTATCCACGGATGTAGAATAATGTATATCCTATTGCTTCTGTAATTTCGGAAGCATCCTCATTTCAGCGACAATTTCTTTTGAAGTCAGGCGAGCTGCATCCCAAAACGAGCGAGCAAATAAAGACTCTCAGACTATACTTTACTTTCTTATTATTTCTGTTGAAATGTGGTATAAGTTAGCATGACAAGGATAAAGGATGGCGGAGAGGTCAAAAAAAATCATTGTGGTGATGCCGGCCTACAATGCAGAGAAAACTCTGGAGAGAACTCTTAACGATATCCCGCAAGAGTGGGTCGACGACATTGTTCTCACCGATGATGCGAGTAGGGATAACACCGTCGCATTAGCAAAAAAACTGGGTCTTAGGGTTTTTGTCCATAAAAAAAATAAAGGATACGGCGGAAACCAAAAGACCTGCTATAGAGAGGCGCTCAAACTCGGAGCTGATATCTTGATCATGATTCATCCCGATCATCAATATGATCCTAAGGTCATCCCCCAGCTTGTCAGCCCCTTGCTCGAGGAGCAATGTGAAGCAGTGTTTGGATCGCGGATGCTAGGCGGACGTCCTTTGGAAGGAGGAATGCCCAAGTGGAAGTATTTGGCGAACATTTTTCTCACAGCTCTCGAAAATTCTGTTTTTTACATGTATCTGACCGAGTATCATTCAGGTTTAAGAGCTTATTCCCGTAAGTATTTGCAAACAGTAAGGTTCGAATTGAATTCGGATGAATTCGTGTTCGACTCAGAAATCATAGCTCAAGGAGTCATTCACAATATGAGAATTAAAGAGATTCCCATCGAAACTCGGTACTTTCCAGAGGCATCTCGAATCGGGCTCTGTAAGAGCGTTATTTATGGTCTGTCCATACTTAAAACACTGGTCAAATATAAGCTCCATACAAAAGGTTTAAAGAGATTCGAGATGTTTACTTAAGAGGCAGTATGGAGAAGAGGAAGGGTTTCGAGAAAGCTATCACACCCGATTTTCTTTTCAGGAAAATGCGTAAGCGATAGAGGTTTGAATTTTTATATTGATAGGAAGAGGGAGGAGAGAAGCGCAAAGTCTCTATAGCTTGAGTCGTTTCTCCTTTATAGAGGATATGGTCAAAGAAGCTAAGTTCTACATCAAAAATTCCATCTTTGGAGCCAAAATCCATGCGAAATTCCTCAATTTTGCGCCATGAAGTGAAGTGAAAGGTATAGGGACGATTATCCCTTGGTAGATGGAATATTCCAGGCTCAATCATCTGAGCCACTCGTCCAAGAGAGTAGAATCTAATTTTTTCACCTGAAGGATACTCTATGTCTGTCGGAAAGAGGAGTACTGTGCGGGGGAAGAGCACCAGCCAGAAAAAGATGATAAATATGCAAATCCCTGTGATAATCAGATGATGGGACAATTTCATCTGAAAATTGTGCTTTTTGACTGCAATATAGATACCGATAAAAACAAGAAGTCCTGCGATCCATGCATAATTAGGTATCCAGGTGGTATTGTCAATCTTCAAGAAAGAGGGTAGGTATTTGGGAAGGGAAAAATTGAGGTTACTCAACAGAAGAAAAAGCCTGCCAGATCGCTCGATGGTTCCGGCGGTGGTGAGCTGATATAGAGCGAGAGGATTCTTTAAAAGGAGGATTACAAGACAAAGCCCTATAAAAACAAATATATTAAAAAGAATAAAGAATGTTTTTTTTGCATTATGGACCAGAAAATATACAATCAGAATGGCCAAGATCCATGAGATTGAAACGAGCGGTCGGGCTTGAGGAGCATAGCCTGTTCTTTGAGTGAGTATGGCAGAATTCAGTACATAGGGAATGCCTAGGAATAGGATCAGGAGAAAATATCGGAAATTTCTTCTCAGCATCTCCACACCACCGAGAAAAGAAAAGAAGAAGATAGGGGCATACAGGAGAAGTCCATCTTTCTGGTCGAGAAAATATCCAGCAAGTGTTTCCCACCTGATACGAAATGGAATGTCTGATAGGATGAACTTAAGATAAGAAAGGGATTCCTGAGGGGTCATAGCTCCCCTCCAGCTCACAGAGGATAATGAAAGAGATTCATATAGAGAGTATTGGAATAGAAAATAGAGAAGGGTTAGGAGAAAGGGAAAAGCAAGAAAATACGCTATTCTCCACCCAATGTTGTGGGTTTTTAATAAAATCCAAATAGAGTAGATGAAAAAAGGGATTAGGATAAAAAGATATTTGATCGTATGAAACCATACTATACAGGATAACAAGAGACCAAGGACCAGAAGGATCGACTTAGAAAAGGAAGGAGAAAAACGTAGTAAACGAAAAACAGCGATAGAGATGAGTGCGATGATGATTTCTGGGTAAACATGGAGGGAATAAAAAAATACTGGTGAGGAGAAACAGTAGATAAACCAGCCACCAAGGGCAGTCTTTTCGTTTTTCCATTCTTGGAAAAGATAAAGAAAGATCTGGACTCCGAGTAAAGCGCCAAAAACACTCATCCCGAAGCGAATGAAAAAAACAAGGAGTTTTCCCCCGAACAGCGATCCCAGGGTATAGAAGGGAAGAAGAAGCAGCGATGTTCCTGGCGAATGAAAAGAGTATCGACCTCCGGTTCCAGGAGCTGTATGCGGTTTGATGCGTACCTGGGCAAGCATGGTTTTTGTGTAATCTCGGTTGGCATAATTATTGGACAGGTCGAAGTCCCCATCTGCCAGTATGCTTTGGGTAATAATAAGATAGTGAGGTTCATCGCCAGCAAATGTCTGTCCTGAGGATGTCAGAAGAACGGACCCAGTGTTGTAAACAAGCAGGGAGATGGCGAACAAAAGGAGCAATTTTTTTTTGATAGGAAGGAGAGAAAGCTTTTCCTTTATGCCGCTAGTAAATAATCTCTTATCTCTAAGGAATAGGTAGAAAGACACAGCCTTCAAGTACAAAAGCGAAGAAAGAATCGACCAGAAAAAAATTTTCGATCGCGTGAGTAAGTCATCCGCATCCAAATAGAAAATCAGGAGAAAGGGCAGCAGGACTAGAAAAAGAAGAGGGAGATAGGTCAACATGTCTCGATCAAGAGCTTTCCCAAAATCATGCTCAAACAGATTTGCCTCTGCTCTTGAGCAACCCAGCCATACTCCGAGAAGAAGGAGGAAAAAAAGCAGGCTTCGGATCAAAAGAGGGAATACCTTCAGGGTTAACATATGAGATTGGAATGTGAGTGTGGAAAGCTGATCATAGAAGAGGACAGAAAAACTGATTAGAAAAGCGAGGATGAAAAGAAGAAGAAGACGGAGAAGATATTGGTTCTTTTTCATTTTGGAAATGCTTCTATGATGATGTGATGCAAGTCTTTTCTATAGCGCCTCCTTTTTTCTTCATTTTTTTCTTGCCATAGGTCTTGTGAACCAATCTTCTATCCGTGCCCTTAATCTCTCAAGTCCGCACACACTGTAATTTCAGGTCCCGGCTCCTTAACCTTACCAAGAACGCGACCCTAATGGCCCGTTAAGCATTTCCGAAGGCAGCCGGTTATTGTCTTCTTCATTGTTTTCTGTATGGAATATAGGCCCGATTTTCTTTCAACATCCGGTAGATGATTGTCAACAGGCGTCTCGCTGTGGCCACTTTGGCCATGTTCGCCCCTTTGCGCTTTTTCCTCCGCTGATAATGCAGCCTTAGATCATAGTCCGCCCGGATCGCCGGCCACACCGCCTCCACCGCTGCCCAGCGCAGCCATCGGTTCCCTTCCCTTATGATCCTTCCATGATACGTCCTCTCTCCAGAGCTATGTGTTGATGGAATAACCCCAGCATAACAGTGCAGTTTCCCTTCGTCTTCAAAACGGCCGATGTCGGCGATCTCTACTGCCACCAACACCGATAAAAATACACCAAAACCAGGAACCGTTTGGATTAGCCGGGCCTCAGGCAGTTGCCGAGACAGCCGCTCCACCAGAGCATGGCTCTCTCTTATCCGCTTCTCCAGGTGTTCAAAAGTCTTGATAAGGCCTCCAATGAGTTGCTTGTCCCCCTCAGGAAACCTCAATCCTTTCAAGACAACCAACCCTTCCCGACCAAAAATATTCTTCACCCTTAAAACCTCAACTCGAATCTCCTCCCCCTGCTGAGCCAATAACGCCCGTATCCGGTTCTTTACCCGAGTCAGGTTCCCTACATAAAATACCCTCTGCCGCAATACCCGTTGATACGACCGATTCTCCCGAGACCGCCGATAGACCTCCGGTATCATTCCAGTACGAAGAAGATGGGCCAGTATGTGAGAATCCCTCTTGTCCGTCTTGATCTTCGCTTTGGCTATCGCCTTGACATCCCTGGGATGAGCCATAACCACATCCACCCCTAAACCCTCTAAAACATCTACCATCGTATAACTCGACCGGCCCGCTTCCACCACCGCTTTCATCTCCTCCATCCCTATAAGAAACTTTTCCATACATAAAAGCACCTCCTTGTTAGATTTAGTGATCTCCCGGGTAGTCTATCAAACTCCCGGAGGAGGTGCATCACATCATCATGTTACCTTACCATAGCTTTAACCTGGGATTGAAAATGTGCTATTATTGAAACAATGGAGATATCCGCCGTTATCATCACATACAATGAGGAAAAGCGCCTCGAACCAGCTATAAAAAGCCTGGATGGGATTGCTGAAGAAATCATTGTGGTGGACAGGTACAGCGACGATGATACGGTCAAGATAGCCAAAAAATACACGAATTGTGTTTTTCAGAGGAAGTGGACAAATTTTGCTGATCAGAAGAATTTTGCCAACAGTAAAGCTAAGTTTTCATGGATTCTCTCCTTGGACGCGGATGAGAGACTTTCCCCTAAGCTGAAGGAGGAGTTATTACAGGTGAAAGAACAGGAGCTCGGATGTTCTGGCTTTTCCATGCCCAGGGAGGTTTTTTACCTGGGTCGATGGATTCGCCATTCAGGATGGTACCCGGATCGGAAAATCCGCCTCTTCCAAAAGGAAAGAGCACGCTGGGAAGGGGAGTATGTTCATGAGAAACTTTTGATTGAAGGTGAGGTCAAAAAGCTGCGTGGTTCTATCCATCATTTTACCTACCGTAATATTGCAGATCATCTGAGACGAATCAACACGTTTTCTGACCTTGGGGCCCAGAAGCTCTATGCACAAAACAAAAAATGCCGCTGGTATCATCTGCTTTTTCTCCCTTTTTTCCGGTTCTTGAGAGCCTTTTTTCTGAAAGCTGGCTTCCTGGATGGTTTTGCCGGATTTGTCATTTCTGTACTCGATTCTTACTCGGTCTTTACTCGTTATGCAAAGCTCAAGGAGATTTGGAGAAAAGGAGAAAGAATTGAGCCTGTTCCAAATTGATGCAGAAGGGGAATGGAAAGGGGAGCGTAGTCGGTCTTTTTTTATAGCGAAGGAACTTGCTCGCAGGGGCTATCCCTTCCAATTTGTTGTACAGCCTGATAGTTCTCTTCAAAAAAGAGCTTCTGAAGCAGGACTGCCAGTTCTTCCGATTAAAATCTCGAGTAGGGGAAACTTCCTTTCTGTCCTTCGGCTCTTCAGAGTCATGAAGAAGGAAAAATGCCGATTGGTCCATTTCCACGATGATACTTCACTGGCTGTTGGTTCTGCGGCAGCTTCATTTTCCAAGGTTACTTTGAGGGTAGCTTCAGGACCGGAAGATTCTCGGAAGAAAAGTAATCTCTTCCGGCAGAAATACATCAAGGATATAGACGCTATTATCGCGAGTTCTGAGGGTGTGGAAAGGGATTTCGTCGATGGGGGGTTGGAATCTCACCTCATCGAGGTCATACCCTTTGGGATGGATTTTTCTCCCTATCAGGATAATGCCGCAAAAGATTATCTTGGTCAGGAGCTGGCTCTTAATCCTAATGATTTTCTTGTTGGTATTGTGGCTCCACTTGGTGATCAAAAAATGATCAAATATCTAATCCGGGCCACAAGATATTTAAGAGACCATTCCTCCAGGATAAAGGTTGTTATTCTGGGAGGAGGACAGTTGAGCATGGATCTCGAAAAGGAATTCAATGAAATCGAAGGGGAGGAGCTGGTTTTTTTCTTAGGGTATAAGGATGATTCTCCCCGGGTGTTCAATTCTCTCGATGTGTTCGTTTGTGCTGCTGGCCTGGAGAGTTTGAATCGCGGTCTTGTCGAAGCCATGATCTGCCGGCTTCCTGTCGTATTCACCCGAGTGGGTGAGATACCGGAGGCGGTCAAACACAGAAAGACTGGGCTGATTGTGTCTCCTCGCAGTCCCAAAATATTGGCCAATGCTGTTATCAGACTTTTTGAGGATAGAGAGCTGGCTGCAAGCTTGGGCCAAAAGGCTTATGAATTCGTTTTTGCACAGTTTTCTGCGGAGGCTATGGCTTCTAGAACCATTGACATGTATGAAAGCCTAGCCAAGAAAAGGGGAGTGAGGCTTGTGTAGATATGGATTGAAAATCGACAGAATCGAATTGTTTCTCTTAAGCCTTCCGTATGTTCATTTTTTTGAGACAAGCCTTGGCCGAGAAGAAGAGCGGACATTTATCCTTGTTAAAATCTGTGCCAACGGCTTGTGTGGATATGGTGAGGTCGTTGCGAGCAAATCGCCACTGTACAGTTATGAGACCACATCTACAGCCTGGCACATCCTGAAAGAATTTTTGATCCCGCAGGTTTTTCATCATTCCTTATCCCATCCTCTGGATTTTTATGAAAAAGTCAGAATCTACAGAGGACATCCTATGGCCAAGGCGGGAATGGAGCTGGCGCTTTGGGATCTGGAAGCAAAGCGGAGAGACCTCCCCCTCTGTAATCTCTATGGGGGGATGAAAAAAGAGATCCCTTCAGGCGTCAGCATCGGAATACAGGATACTGAAACGCAGCTCTTGGAGAGAATTCAAAACTTCCTTGAAGAAGGATACCAGAGAATCAAGATCAAGATAAAACCGGCCTGGGATATTTCTGTATGCCAAGAGGTTCGGAAGAGGTTCCCGAATATCTCTCTTCAGGTAGATGCGAACGGAGCCTACACCCTGCAGGATAAAGTCCAACTCAAAAAGTTGGATGAATTCGATTTGGTAATGATCGAGCAACCATTTGCTCCTTATGATTTGTGGGATCACGCTTGCCTGCAGAGAGAGGTGAAAACCCCTCTGTGTTTGGATGAGAGCATCTATAATGTGGATTCATCGCGGAAAGCTCTGGAAATGGGAAGCTGTCGGATCATCAACATAAAGATAGGTCGGGTCGGTGGTGTTGTCGAAGCCAGGAAAATCCACGATTTCTGCCAGCAAAACTCCATGCCTGTCTGGTGTGGAGGGATGCTGGAGTCCGGCATTGGGAGAGCTCATAACATCCATCTGTCTACTCTTCCGAACTTCAAATTTCCCCACGACCTGTCAGCGAGTAAGAGGTATTATGCAGAAGATTTGATCGAGCCACCCATCGCTCTCACTCCAAAGGGGACGATCAGAGTACCCGAGCTTCCTGGGATAGGTGTTTCTCCCCAGGAGGATAGAATCGGCAGGGCCACCCAAGTCCATGAGGTATTCAGAGGGACTGATTTTAAACAGACATAAACCATTCTTTCGAGATTTTCGTATAGGCTAGTGAAAATGATTTTGGAGGCAGTTCCAAAGATTGAAATAAAATTCTAAGAGGGAGGTATCAAATTGAAAAAAGGATCAAATTGCAGGAAATTTTTGCTTATTCTGGGCGTTCTCCTTGTTTTCAGCGTTTCCATGGCCCAGGAAAAGCCAAAGGCAAAGGACGTCACTGCTAATCCAATCGTTGTGCTGACAAAGGGCATGACCGATCGCCTTGCGAATAACCTTCACGTGAAAAATGCAGTAGGTGATCCGATCAAGGTTGGAAAGGTAACCATCGTACCGATCATCATGATAGATGTCGGCTTTGGCGGTGGAGGTGGAGGACCTCAGATGGTAGCTCAGGGATTTGGCATGGGCGGCGAAGCCAGGCCTTTGGGATTTGTGGTGATCAGCAAAACAGGTACAAAGTTCATTCCTGTAGGAAAAGTCCCCAGAAAGTGAGGAAAAAATGAAAAAAATGAAAATCGGTCTTTTGATTTTGGGTGTAGTATTTTGGGGAACATCGGGACGAGTCCATGCTCAGACTGCATCTCCGATAGATGAGGCTTTTGTTTACCTGGATAAAATGATGGCTGTAATCAATGTCGATTCAGTGATTGGGGATCCTATCCAGATTCAAGATACAATCATCGTTCCCTTTTCAAAGATATCTTATGGATTAGGTGCAGGTGGTGCCATGATGGGTTTCGGTGGAGGCATGGGAGCCAAGACCATACCTTTGGGAATATTGATCATCGAGGGGGAAGATGTAAGAGTTGAACTCTTTCCGATCGAGGAAAAGAAGCCTTCATTCCTTCAGGAGATGCTTCCGATTTTACTCAAGATGCTGCCTGAAATCATGGGTAACAGATTTTCTCCTTCATCACCATCTCCTGAAAAATCCTCAGAAAAGGCATCTGCCCCTGCTTCCGATCTAACAATGGAAAAAATCGAAAAACTATATGAAGAAAAAAAATACCAAGAGGCGCTGGATGGTATCGATCCACTCATTTCCGCCGATCCCGAGAATGCCGAACTTCATGCTTGGAAAGGGAGCATACTGGGAACATTAGCTCAAGGAGATAATCCTGCAGATATGATCAAGTATGGCATGGGAGCCATGCAGGAATTCGAAACGGCTTTAAGATTGGATCCAAACAATGTGAGAGGTCGTTTTGGCAGGGCAGTGGGACGCTTAATGGCTCCAGAAGGCTTTGGGGGAGATGTGGATGGAGCCATTGAAGATTTGGAGTTGGTGTGTAAGATAGAGCCCTTTCCTGATGCCTATTATTATTTGGGAAAAGCCTACCAGAAAAAGGGTGTTGCAGATAAAGCCAAACAGGCTTTCCAGGAAGCTCTCGTCTTGAAACCAGATCATAAAGCTGCAGCTGAAGCTCTGGAGGAAATCAAATAGGCTGTTCATTCTAACTCTGCCTCCTTGGATCTTTTTTTCATTCGGGCGGAGATTACCGGCCATAGGATTCGAGGCCACTCTTAAATAGATCCTTCCTGTTGATTCTGTAAGAATTTTTCTTGATTTTTTTTTAACAGTCCTCTATTATATTATCTGTAAATATAATAATATTCGAATATTATAGAATTTGTATTTAGTATGGATTCATTTTATATTTACTGGGAATAGACAGAAAACGATTATGTGCGGAGGAGAAGACAGATGGCGCGATTGAACAATAAAGAAAAAAGATGGCTTGAAGAAAAGTTCGGTGCAAGAGCAAACTTCAATCCCACAGAAAGGCTGCTCTACAGTCACGATATCGCGGCGATACCGAGCCTCTTCAAGCCGCTCATCGGAAAGACAATTCCAGATGTTGTCGTCCAGCCTGAAAACGAGGAAGAATTGGTCCAATTGGTGAAGTGGTCAGCTCAGAAGAATATCCCGATCGTCCCGAGAGGAAAGGGTTCTTCCGGGTATGGAGGGATCATTCCCACACGGAAGGGGATCGTGGTGGATTTTTATCGGATGAAGGATGTTCTTGCTGTCGATGCCGAGAAGAAATCGGTCACTGTTCAGCCTGGAATCACATGGGAGCAACTGGATAAGAAGCTTAAGCCTAAAGGATTGACTATTCGTCTCTACCCCACGAGTTATCCCTCTTCCTCAGCAGCTGGTTGGTTAGCCCAAGGTGGAGCGGGCATAGGATCCTATGAATATGGCTGGTTCTCTGAAAATGTGGAGAACGTAAGGATTGTTCTGCCTAGCGGAGAAGTAAAAGAGATTTCTGGAAAGGAGCTGGAGGTGGTGGCTGATGCGGAAGGAACAACTGGTCTTATCAGTCAACTCTCCATACAAGTCCAAAAGCTGACCGATATAGGCGTGGCAGCCATCGCCTGTCCGGATGCCCATAAACTGTCCATGATTTTTCAAAAATTCATCGATCGAGATTTACCGATCTGGTCTCTTGTTTTCATCAATCCGCGAATGGCAGAGATGAAGAACCGGGCCCCTGTGCTCACCCATCACGGCCATCCAGTAGAACACAAGGTGATCCTGCCAGCCGCTTATATCGCTACGATTGCATTCAGGGAAGAAGACCGGGATAAGATCGAACCTCAGCTTCCTGATATTGTAAAAGCCTGTGAGGGAGAGATTCTTAAGCAGGAAATCGCTGATCATGAATGGGAACAGAGGTTCAAATTGATGGTGGTCAAGCGGCTTGGACCCTCTCTTGTTCCTGCTGAGGTCGTCGTCCCCCTAGAGAAATTAGGGGACGTGATGGAAGAGATTGAGGATAAGATCAATCAGCCAGTGGTTAAAGAAGGAGTGATCATCAAGAAAGGCAGAAATGGAAAGCCAGAGGCTGTTATCTTGGGATTCATTCCGAGCGATCAGAGGAAATTCTCTTATAATTTTGTCTTTGGGCTCGTTTTAAGCATCATGAAGATCGCTCAAAGACATGGCGGAAGACCCTACTCCACTGGACTGTACTTTACGCACAAAGCAGGGGAGATTTTAGGAAAAGAGAGAACAAAAAGACTCAAGGCCTTTAAAAGGCAGGTCGACCCCCATAAGATTCTCAACCCAGATAAAGTCTTGGGGGGAAAACCGGTTGGAAAAGCTCTCAGTATGGCTAGTATCTTCGAGCCTGTTATAAGGCCTTTTGGCAATACCGTTGTCACTCAAGTCGGAGAGAGATTCGAGAAACCGGTGCGGGGGATCCCACCTGATGTGGCCTGGTATGCCTATGCTTGTTCTCAATGCGGTTATTGTTTGGATGAGTGCGACCAGTTCTTTGGCCGGGGATGGGAGAGCCAATCACCGAGAGGTAAATGGTATTGGCTGCGCAAGTATCTGGAAGGAAAAGTGAAGTGGGACCAGTTCATGGTGGACACAATGCTGGTGTGTACGACCTGTGAGTTCTGCAACCTTCGCTGTTCGGCGGCACTCCCCATCGAGCCAGCCTGGATGAAGCTACGGGGAAAACTGGTGCATGAAGATAAAAAGATGACATTTCCTCCCTTTGAGATGATGTCTGCAGCGCTTCAAGCAGAGGGCAATATCTGGGCCGGATACAGGAAGGATCGAACCGAATGGTTTCCAGAAGATCTTTGGGACAAGCACGGTCCTGATGTTCAAAGCAAGAATGTATATTTTGCCGGATGCACTGCTTCCTATGTGGAACATGATATAGGCGCCGCTGCGGTCACTCTGTTGGATTCTGCAGGAGTCGATTTTTCATATCTCGGTAATGTTGAGAATTGCTGCGGAACACCGATGCTGGTTGCCGGGAAGTGGGATGTCTTTGCAGAGGTAATCAAGAAGAATATCGATGCCGTTAAAGCATCTGGAGCGGACACGGTCATAACCTCCTGTCCAGCCTGTGATATGATGTGGCGGCACACGTACAAAGAGTGGGCCGAGAAGCTCGGGATTGACTTTGATATCCAGACCAAGCACTACAGCGAAGTGATCGCCGAGAGAATTCGAAGCGGTGAGTTCAAATACACCCACTCTGTAGAGAAAAAGGTCACCTGGCATGACTCCTGTCACATCGGACGAGTCTCGGGTATCTATGACGAGCCAAGGGAAGTCATCAAGGCCATTCCTGGTGTCGAGTTCGAGGAGATGGCCCATAACAAACAGGACGGGCACTGTTGTGGGAGCGTTTTAACCTTGATCAAGGACCCTCCAGTTGCCCATGAGATTGGGAAATCCCGCTTAGACGAAGCGAGTGAGATCCATGCGGATTCAGTTCTGGCTCTCTGCCCCTGCTGTGAGTTTCAGTTGCGGGTAAGCAAAGATAAAAAGAATCTATCCGTTGACATTCAGGATCTGGCTGCCTTTGCCTGCAAAGGATTGGGAAAGGAATTCAAAGACCCCAGTCCAGAAGTACAGAAGCAGTGGGCGGTTTTTGAAGGCATGATCGCATTGATGACGCCCCAGGGATTCGCGAACCTTATGGACACCATGTGGCCCGAAATGTTGGATGCTATGCCTTTAGGAATGGGAGGTATGATGCGAGCCATCGGCAAGCTCGGATTTCTCGGAGATGCTATGTTTGCCTTGATGAAACCCGTGTTTCCCGTACTCTTTCCGAAACTTCTTCCCAAAATGATGCCCAAGGTTATGCCGAAGATGCTGGAACGGGTAGCTAAGATGGTTCCTATGCCGGATTATATGGAGGAACAGATGCCAGAAATGATGCCCAAGGTCATGGACAATCTCATGCCCCACATGCTTCCAGATGTTGTTCCTTTGGCAGTCCCCAAGATGATCGCCCATCTTCGTGGTCGGACTCAACTGGCTTCAGCTTAAAGAAGTCGCCAGTTCAGAGAAGTCGTTTGGTTAAAAAAAAGGGGACAGACCTGAGAGCCTGCCCCCTCGCGCTTGACTTCGTTCTTCGGCTCTATTTAGATCTACGGATATAGATGTCTCCGTCGTAGGTAACGAACTGAAATTCAGATCCTCCGCCGTTGATGGTCCCAAAGATGAACTCGCCGAAGCTGATTCTGTATTTTCCGCCTTTTTTCCGGTCATCCTGAACCTTCTGTTGCTCCGCCTTAATATCTACAGGGAAGTCACTGTAGATTTCCCCCTCCTGTGTTCTCATCTTGACATTGGCCTTCAGAGTTGCGGGGAAGGTTACGTCGATATCCCCGTCGTAGGAGGTAAAGGACATGGGTTTTCCTGGATCGATTTGATCAAAAGCGACGATGATTTCACCATCGTAAGAGTTGGCAACAGTAGACCCTGAAATTTTCTTCAAGATCACATTCCCTTCATGATTTGAAACCTCGATCTCTCCGGTCACATTCTCCACTATTATATCCCCGTTATCGTAACTGCTGAGTTTCAGCGAGGTTTTAAACGGGACCTGGATGGTTAAGTCGACGGTGTTGTCATGGGCAGAGACGTGCACTTCCAGCACATTGTTTTCCTCTTCGACGACCAGTCCTGTTCTGAGAGCAGCGATACGCTGCATTCCCTTGGCTTTTTCGGATACTTTCTCTTTTTCCTGTATTTTTTCTCCGCGCAGTTTTGCCTCGACGATCACTTCCTTTCCATTGTATCCCTTGACCGTGATAGCTCCGTCGTAGACAGAGGCCTCGACCAAACCCGGTTTCGAAGGATCGCTGAAAGGCACGGTTGCCCGGTCAGCGGCTGCCTGCTGGGCATAGACGATGGCTCCTGCAATCACCAGTAGAGCGATAACGCTTAAAGAGATATGATATCTTTTCATTTTATCCTCCTGAATCATTTTTTGTTTATGAGAAGATCCCCGTTCAGAGTATCCATTTTAATTTCCGGACCTCCAGATCCCACACGGATACCTGTATAACGGTTGCTCTTATAGACATATTTTCCATTTTTTCTTTGGACACTCGCGGACGATACAGTCGGCAAATAGGATACTGCAAAATCTGAATAGGCATCTCCATGAAAGGTTTTCAGATGGAAATCGGCGGAAAGATTTTTCACAAAGACGACCTCGATATCTCCATTGATGGTTTTGAAGGAACAGTCCGAATCTGGATTCTGGCTGAAGGCCACTTTGACTTCCCCGTTAACCGTGTGCGCTATCCCCGAGCCTGCCATGTCTCCCATGGTGATCTTTCCATTGACATTCTTGACCTCGAATTCGCCTTCGATGCTGTTTACTTCGATATCTCCGTCTGTGACTGTTTTGAGGAAGATGTTAGTCTTGTGGGGGACCTTGATTTCGAAATCATAATGGACGCGATATCCAGGATCATGCCTGTTTTCCTGTTCATTCTTGTGCCGGCATCTAAAGGGCCCATCGACGTAAATATCGATGATGTTTCCCTCTTCTGTGATATCAAGCTTTACCTCTTGTTGGGCCTTTTCAATTCTTCCTTCGGTCCGCGCTTTGATGGTCTTGTGCGCGATGAGCGTGACTTCAGATCCGTTATACCCTGTTACAGCGATCGATCCGAATATATTGTCCACCTGAAGATCTTTCGGCTTGGAAGGTTCCTGGAATTTTAGTGTTTTGCTGATTTTTTCTTTCTTTTCAAACCGAAAATCGTCACCTTGGAGAAAGAGAATGCCTATGGCGATGACAACGAGCATAATCAGAAACGGTTTTTTCATAGTCTTCTCCCTTAAAAGCTGAGTTCCTGGATGCCGCGTTCCAGCTTTTGTTTGACACCCGGATCGAGCTCGTTGACCTGGATCAGTTTCTTGAAGGATTCGAGGGCCTGTCTTTCCTGCATGGTAACAAGGAGATCGACCAACGCTACCTGTACAAGGGGAGAAGTCTGTTGGGATAAAGAGTGGATCACGCCTTCTTTGACAGAGGGAAAGTCATAGAAGAGGTAAAGGGCATCGACAGCGGCCATACGGACATTGATGCTGGGATCGCTATCCAGGGTGTTAAGAAGGGCATCGATGGTCTGTGGATTGGGTTCCTTTAAATCATAACTCAAGTTGATTCCTCTAAGACGCTGGATAGACGAGCGCTGTTCCAAAAGGGATACAGCGAGCATCTGCCGCATACCCTGGACTTCCCTGCGGAGCTCGGCACTCTGGCTTCCGGTGCGGATGAAATACCCGATAGTCAATCCGATAAAAAGCAGTAGAAAGCTGAATCCAAACTGCAGGGCCGGACGTCTGCTCCAGCTATGTCCGAATAGACTGCTGAAAAATTTGCGCAAGTGTTGGACAGGTCTTTCTTGGTTCATCTCTTCTTTATATTCCTCAAGCATGCGGTAGAATCGCTGCCGGAGACCGTTACTGGGACGCTCCTCTGGGAGAACGCCTAGCTTTGTCCAGAGAGTGCTCAGATCCTCCATTTCCTCTCTGCATGAGGAGCATTCAGCCATGTGGGCCTGGATCTTTTCCATGGAGGTTTGATCCAGTTCTCCAACCAAAAAATCTGGGAATTTTTCTTTTATATGTTCGCATCTCATGACACGGTTCCTCCTTGGAGTTCAAAATAGATTCTGCCCAGTTCTTTAATTGCCCGGTGGACATGGGCCTTAACCGTACCTATATGACACCCTAAAAGTTCAGCAATCTCTTTATATTTTAAATCCTGATACCGGCTGAGTATCAGCACCTCTCTTTTTTTTAGAGGGAGTTTTGCCAATGCCTGACGCAGAAGCTGGATATCCTGGCCGCCTTCCATTTTTTCAGCGGGTGAAGGTTCTAAGGTTACTGGATCACTCCATTGTTCGTCCAGCGGGAGTTCGTCTTTCTTTTTCCTCAGATAATCGATGTGTGCATTGCGGCCGATTTGGTACATCCAGAGTGTGAATTTGCTTCTTCCCTGATAAGTGGAGCGATATTTCAACATGCGCATAAATACCTCCTGGACAAGGTCTTCGCTGATGTTTCTGTTCCCGGTCAGCCGCAAAAAGAAGTTAAAAAGCGAAACGTGGTGTTTCTCGAAGAGGACAGCCAGTTTTTCGACCTTTCCGATTTTGACATCTTCCATCAGTCTGTTGTCCGAGTAAAAATTCACCACATTTAATCCTTGATTTTTTCGATCCATAGTGTAAGACTTGCCTTTCAAAAAAAGGTTACACGAAAAGAGAAAAAAAATAAAATCGCGGCGGACATTCATGTCTGGCTCTCTGATTGACTTGGGGGGGAGAGGGGTGGTATAAAATGGAATATCTCTCCTGAAAACGGGTGCGCGAAATGTCTCAGCTGACTTATAAAAAAGCCGGAGTCGATATCGATGAGGCCGAGGAATTTGTAAAAAAAATCAAGCCGCTCCTCAGGAAGACACATCGTCCCGAAGTCCTGGGGAAAATAGGAGGATTCAGCGGTCTCTTCAAACCACGCATCCAAAGAATCAAAGATCCAGTGCTTGTTTCCTCAACAGATGGAGTCGGAACGAAGCTTTTGATCGCAGATATGTTGAACAAGTATGATACTGTCGGCCTCGACCTCGTGGCCATGTGTGTGGACGATGTCGTTGTCACAGGAGCCGAGCCTCTTTTTTTCCTTGATTACATTGCCTGCGGGAAGCTGGATAAGAATAGACTCTATGAGCTGATGAAAGGGATGGTCAGAGGATGTCGGGAGGCGGGTTGTGCCCTTATCGGTGGCGAGACTGCTGAGCTGCCTGGGATGTATACGACAGATAAGTTCGACCTGGCTGGCTTTTGTGTAGGTATAGTAAGTCGCGGTAAAATCATTGATGGCCGATTGTGCCAGAAAGGCGACAAGATCATCGGCCTTGCTTCTAACGGGCTCCACAGCAACGGATACTCTCTCGTGCGAAAGCTATTCAGCAACAAAGAAATCAAGGGAAAACTGGGGAAAGAATTGATCAAGCCCACAAGAATCTACACCCAGACTCTACTCTATGCTATGAGAAGAGTCAAAATCAAAGCAATAGCCCATATCACAGGTGGAGGTTTTTATGACAACATCCCCCGGGTGCTTCCTGATGGGTTTTCGGCAAGGATCGAGAAGGGCACTTGGTCTGTTCCTCGGATCTTTCGAACCATTCAACGACGGGGCCGGATTGAAGAATTTGAGATGTTTCGGACTTTCAACATGGGAGTGGGGATGGTCGTGATTCTCAGCCCGGGGAGTGTTCACTCTGCCCTGGATCTTTTAGCAAAACTCGGCCAAAAAACCTGGCTCATCGGCGAACTCATCCAAGGGAAAAACGAGGTGTTACTCGTTTGATGCCCTAGAGGAGAATTTCCTCCTGTCTTTAACGTATCGATTCCACTCGAAAAGGTTCTCTCTTAACTCATAATTCGTCAATGCCTGCGCTGTCTCCGGAGAATACGTATTCAGATAGGTTCCGATAGAGGCAATTTTTTCCTGCCCTATTTCAACCATGGAGACCACACGCGCAAAGGTTTCCGTTCTTTCATATCGATTCCTGAATTTTACAGGAAATAAGAAATCGATCATCTTAGAATTGGGATTTAAAAAGGCCAGGGGTGTGACCCCAAGGTCTTTGAAAGCTTTTCTCCAGAGATCAAGAGAATAACCGTAGTGGGTACAATTGAGGCTCACGAACAGGGGATCTCTACGGTTGCCGATCTTCTGGAGAGCTTCATCGACATAGGCATATATCAACATCTCTGTCTCGTCGCCTTCATAACCTCTCTCTATATAGTCTACGAGGTCTGGGCAGGCCTGGCAAATGATTCTTTCCGGTAAAAATCCCTTTCCTATCAGTCTGTCTTTGTGGGGACTTTGACTGACTGTCGTTTGAGTGGCAAACAGGATGATTTTCGATTCGGGGTGAGTTTTGAGATTTCGAGCTATGAGCTCGACACCTGCATCGATGATCCCTACAACAGGAATCTTAGTTCGTTGGGAGAAGGCAGTGTCTTCGAAGATGGATGAGAGGGTGTTACACCCGATAAGGATCAGGTCTGGCTTGTAATTCTTTTCCAGATTCGTTAGAGCACTCTCGAATATGGAAACCTTTTCTTCGAGTGATTTCAGGCTGTTGTAACCGCCCTGGTTGGAGAAGAGGGCATTGAAGAAGATGAAATGTGCCTTCCGGAATCCCCGCCAATCCCTTGTTCGCTCCACAGCTTCGGCCAAGATCGAAAGCCCGCCCAAACCCGAGTCTGTAACAACGATGGTCACCTCTTCCTTATGAAAGAGCTCTGACAGAGCGTCTTCGCGGTCGGGCAGGGGATTTTCTGCAGAGGAAGAACAGATCAGAGTCAAAAGGATAACAGAAAAAATAAGGGGACGGTAGCCTGTCGTTTTTGTTGTCGAAGGAATCATCGAATGCATATTGAGACTCGAAATCGGGAATATAGCACTCCTTTTTTCCCAAGTCAACTTAGAGGGTGAACGGACCGTCAATTGTTTTGACAATTGGGGAGGCCTCTGGTAATCTTGAGACGTGGGGAGAATTTTCAATGAGTAAGAAAGCCTTCGATAATCTGTATAAAGAGCAGAGAGTCGGCGTGTTCGTGGATGTGCAGAATCTGTATTATTCGGCGCGGCATATCTATAAATCCAAAGTCAACTTTCGTGCTATCCTCAAAGAATCTGTAAAGGGAAGACATCTCATCCGGGCGATTGCCTACGTGATAAAGGCAGATGTCAAGGATGAGGTGAATTTTTTTGAAGCGCTAAAAAATTTAGGATACGAAGTCAAAGAGAAAGACCTTCAAGTTTTTCCTGGGGGAGCCAGAAAAGGGGACTGGGATATCGGAATAGCCATGGACATGATCGAATTAGCGCCCAAGCTTGATACCGTTATCCTCGTGAGCGGCGACGGTGATTTCGTTCCCTTGGTCAGGCACTTGAAACATGCCCTTGGGTGTTATGTCGAGGTCATGGCCTTCGGAAAGTCGAGTTCGCAAAAGCTTGTAGAGGAAGCGGATAATTCTATAGATTTGGACTCTGACCCTCCAAAGTTTCTCATCAAGAGCGGAAAATAATTCTCTGACAGAGATAATCGCTCTCTAATTGACAAAAAACTCACTCTTTGATGTCAGCTTAAACCAACGAGATGAAACCCGCAGCAACTTTTTTTACTTTTCTGTAGTTTTAAGATACTGGAGTGATAAGAAGGGGTAGGAGAATACGATGAACAGAAATTTAATGGGTGTGATGATTGCTTCGGTTGTGACTTTGATTTCGGCCCATCTCGGTCAGGCAAACGACAGAATTGCTTCATCTGAGATAATTTCAATGCCTTCCCAGATTGCAGAGTTTTATGAGGACTACAATTTTGTGGCTTCATTCAGTACGCCTGCAGAGAGAGAAAAGATTATCGACAATTTTGAGCGAGAATTTTTGCCTGAGGACATCAAATCAGCAAGGTTCAATCAGGTCTTTCGGATGATGAAAAAGCTGTATTCCCGTATGTTGAGGTTCGATCCCAAAATGGTGATCTATCATGGACCGCGCAAAGCCTATATCAAGTACTTCTTCAATTCGGAATTGTTAGAGGCTAGAAAAGTCGAGCGATCTGATAAAAAAGCCGTCGTTGAAGTCTTGAACTATTCAGTAGAGCCTGAATTCGTCAACAGGTTTATCAACCAATTTAATAAAAATGCCGGGGAAGAGGATAAAATTCCGTCCAATGAGGAACGTGTAAAAACGGTCAAATCAAAAATCATCCCTAGAGTCGAGTTTCACATCTGGTACTTTCAGGACGGGACCTGGATGAAAGCCGAGCATAAAAACATCTACATCAAACAATAAGTCAGAGCTCCATTTCCTTTCCTGAGACAATGACATGGTCGATGTCGATATCCCCGTGCTTCACATCCACAAAAGGCTTGCCATTTTTCAAACCGACAGTCCCGAATCCGGTGGCGGTTGCAAGAAAACTCCTGAAATCGTTGCCGATTTGCGAGTCGACATACAGCGTTTTATCCACAGCATCATAGCGCACGCCCGTCAGTCCTTGTATGAGCCCGTAGCTTGCCAGGGCACGCGCATACCAGTGGCCGCATTCATATTCGTTGAAGGGATTACGGACTCTTCCATCATAACGATCGCGGCATATTCTCACGATTTCCAATCCTTCATCCACCAAGCCTTCGAACATCATATGGGATGCCGCTTGATATTCGATACCTGTCCAGACCTCATTGCTGTAAACAAAAGGGAGCGACAGGGCTCCTCCGCGGGGCCAACTGCAGAGCAGCAGTCCGCCGTCATCGCCCATAGCAAAAGTCGGCCGCTGTGGGTTAGCGTGCTCTGAGAGGTCGTGCCTCAGGTTATATTTATGGATGGCCAGGAGGTGGCTTTTCAATTTTTCCGCGTCGGCTATCTCGCCCAGCCCAGCCACTCTGGCAATCCAGAAGCCTAAAACTCCGTCGGATAAACAGCCTGTTCCGTACTGGTACTTGGGACCTTCCGCATTGAGGATATCCATGACTTCTTTGTAGCCGATACCATTGGAGGAATAGTCGAGAGGCTCGAATTGGGCCTCGAGGCCCTGGGTCTGGATCTTCTGGTAAAAATATTCTCCGTTATAGAGTTCTGTTTCGAGGTAGGTCTTTCCTTTTTCCAAGAGCGTGCTGTATCTGCTCACGTCATCATTCAGCGCGGTTCCCATTTCCACAGCGGCAGTCAGAGCGCCCAGGTAAAAGCTGGTACACATGCCGTCCGGTCCCCAGAACTCTATGTCGTAGGTGTTATGGTGGGGCTCTTCCAGAATCCCCTTGCCTTTAGGGTCCCATGTTGTAATGCAGTATTCTAGGCTTTGTTTCACCTTGGGCCAAAGGTTTTTCAGCCAAGCCGTGTCGCCACAGATGCGCCAGTCACGGTAGACCTTCATGATGCCGCCGAGCTGACCGTCCGAAGCCGCATGAAAGGTGTGGGTCACTGGGCGGACCGGAAGATTGGAGCGGAAGGTCTGGTGTCCTCTCTCGTCCTGGCTTTCGTTGAATTCGGTCTGGCGCAGGCTCCGCTCGAGCTCGGGGAAGAGGTGAGGGATCGCCTGGGCATAATTCCAGACATGGGTGCACGATCCGGCACAGCACCCGCGGTCATCGCTGCACCCCTCGAAGCACCAGAGACGGCCGTCTGTCTGACGCAGTACAGTGGGAGATTTCAGTATGGTCAGATTGGCAGCCACGGCCTCGATAACCTCATCCGGGAGAGTGGTATCATAAAAAGTATCGGTGAACAGCTTGGTTTTTTCGCGCAGGTTTTCGTAATTGAGACGCCAGTAGTCGGCGATGTCGTTTATGTGCTTGAACCGGCCCGCATACCAGGGGACATGGGTGGGGGACTCACAGCAGGCAGCTTCAGGCTGGGAATCGGGAGCGATTTCGGGATCGCTTCCCGTGCGCAGATCGGTGATGGGCACATACCAAGCCATCATCAGGCGGATGGTCTTTTCCGCGCCGGGCTCTAAGGCAAAAGGAACAAAAAGGGAAGCGCCGGGGCTCGAGCCGTCAAGCGGCGGATTATCCATCAACGTTGCTTTGCGGATGTTTTCCCATGTCAAGGTGAGCGAATCGAACCAGCCGCCCTTGAACCAGCAGTGATCGACCACCACATCGCTTTCATCGACAAATACGGCAAATGCGCCTTCGTTCTCGGGATTCTCTTCTGTTCCCTTCTGCCACAGCATAAATCCACCTTGGATGGAGCGAATAGAATCGCCCGGCTCTTCTCCTGCATTCGCTATTCTCATGAAGTTCCTGGAATTATAGGAAAAGACCGCCTCGACCGATTCTTGGGAGGAATTTGTGAAATGATATTCCAGGGCTCCGACCGGAAGGCTGGCATCATCGGCGATGCCGGGAATGAAAGGGCTCCAGCCGGTTATCTCGACATCGAGAGGCATATCTTCGTCGCTGAGGGTTACGATCCCGAAAGGAAATCTGGCCCTGAAGGACACTTCCCGGAATCTGGGGAACCCATAACTTGTCCCTCCCAATCCGTTCCCGGTCCTGGGGCCGCCAAAGGTTTTCCAATCGGGCACCGACCCCTCGAGAATTTTAGCGGTGTTCTCTTCCCCCTTCACACTAACGGCTGCGAATATACAGGGTTCATTGAAAAAATCCATGGTATTCCTCACCGACATATGCGAGATGGCTCCGGTCCCTTCCAGACAGAACATGCCGGCTCCGATCCCACCGATCGGAAAAGCGACCCGATTGAGATTATCCCCGGTATAAGGGCTGTTGTATGCCCTGCAGGAAGCATCTTTGTTCCCAACGCTTCCGGTAGTGCAACTCCCGATCAGGAAAGCGAGAAACAGCACCGTGATGGAAACAAAAAGTGATTTGAAGAAAACTGCAGACATGATTCATTCCTCCTTCCAAGACAGTATTTTTTGCAGATTCTCAAAGTCGAATAAAAATAGTATATGTAGAGTGAAAAAAAATTCAAGCTCGTGCGCTTGAGGCACATAACTTGAAACGTCAAATCAGATGGTGTTTGCCTCAATTTGGTTCCTAAGGTGGACATATGTTTTTTTGGAATACACACACAAGCCATTCAATCCCACAATTTTCCCCTAAGCTTCAAGTGGTACATTTATTGTGCTACAATAACCACATAGGATAAACGCTCGAAATAGGAGGACATTTTGAAACGAACACTTTTTGTGGCTGTTGTGCTCATTTTGCTGATAGCTAGTTTTACTGGATGTTCTAATTCAGGTATGTTTCTATCGGCAAATGTGACGGATGTTAAGCTATCCGAAGCCAATTACCAGATCATTGCAACTAATATCACAGGAACTTCGAGAGCGGGATATATAGAGTAAGCGGAACAGGTATGCTCTACCAGGAAGCCTTAGAAAGTCTTTGGGCAAATTTTGAAAAAGATCATGGCCCAAGAGAAGACAGAATAATTGCATTAGTGAATGTTCATTATGACACCGATATTCTGAATTTATTTTTCTACACGGAAGTCAAACTATTTGTTCGTGCGGATGTTGTAGAATTTAAATAAATCATCATTTATAAAATAGAATTTAACATCTGGCTCTTCAAGGACAGGAACTGGATGAAAGCAGAGCACAAAAACATCAATATCAAACAGTAGGTTTACTGCTTTCCGCCAACAGCCAATTCCGAGACCTTGAAGGATGGACTGTTTAAGGTTCCCCTCAAATCTAAATCGTCAGCAACCGATTCGATATTTTTCAGGATCTCTGCCATATTTCCCCCGAGAGTGACTCCATCCACAGGGAAGGCGATTTCACCGTTCTTGATCCAAAAGCCTGAAGCGCCAACAGAATAGTTGCCTGTGGAGGCATCTGTCCCTATCCCTCTCAGTCCTGTGACGTAAAATCCTTCATTGATACCTTGGATGATTTTTTCCCGGCTGGTGTTGCCTTTCTGAACAATGACGTTCAGTGTGCTTGCAGATGCAGGGCCCTTGTATCCTCTTCGTCGGGCCATGGTGCTGACTTTGATACCGGCTTTACGGGCCGTGATTGAGTCATAGATGAACATTTGGAGGATGCCGTTTTCAATCAAGGTGTTTTTTCGTGTTATTTTGCCTTCTCCGTCAAAGGGCGTAGACCCGATATGACGAGGAAGGGTCGGGTTGTCGATGACGGTGACCAGCTCGGATGCGATGGGTTTATTAAGAAAATCTGTCAGAAAAGTTGTCTTTTTGTACGCGCTGTCTCCGTCCAAAGCGAACAGCAGTCCGTACCAGAAGGCTCCTGTGGCGTAGCGGTCAAATACGACCGGAACTTTGGTTGTCTTGACCGGTTTGGCCCCCAATTTTTCAATGGTTCGTTTTCCGGCCTCTTTAGCGACATCTTCTGCGTTCTCCAGATCTCTGAAGTGTCTTTTGTTGCTGCTCCATCCTCCGGTCTGCATCTCATTGCCCTCTCCTGCGATCACGGACACACCAAATCCGACAGCGGTTTCCTGGCAGGTTCGGGAAATGCCCTTGGAATTGACGATGATCGTTTCAGATTCCGAATCTCCAAAGCTGGAAGCGTATGATTTTGTTATTCTTTTGTCATAGGCAAGGGCGATCCTTTCCACTTCTTTGGCTATTTCAATTTTCTTGTTGCTTTCGATCTCAGATATGGATCCATCCCAGAGATCCAGGTCAGTTTGCTTTGCTTCCTCACCGAAATCGGGAAGTCCATTCCAGGGTTTAGGGTCAGCCACTTCAGAAAGTTGGATGGTTCTTTTTATGAAATCGTCGAGCGATTCATCCGTTAAGTCAGATGTGTAGGAAAACCCTAATTTCTTGTCTTTGTAGACGGTGAGGCCTATTCCCTTTGTCGTGGACTGCTTGACGGTTTCCACATCGCCATTTCGGACGCGAAGATCGAAATCGCGGTTGTTCTCGATGTAGGCTTCTGCCTCATCCACGCCCAGTTTTAAGGCTTCCTGGACAACATGTTCAGCGATTTTTTGATAGTTCATTTTTTACTCCTATGAACTCTGGATTTTGGCCCCACCGATGGTGACCTTTGCCACTTTAAGGGTGGGATTGCCATCCGAGACGGGTTTTCCCTGGCCAGACTTTCCGCAGGTTCCGCCGCCCCAGATCTCGAGGTCAGGTCCGACCATGGTGATGTTCATCAGGACATCCGGGCCATTGCCCATCAGCTGGATTCCCTTCAGGGGAGTGGTGATCTTTCCGTCTTCGATCATATAGCCTTCGGGTACTTGGAAGACAAATCGACCTGTTGTCGGAGATACGTTGCCACCGCCGATACGTGCGATGTAAATGCCCCTCTTTACAGACTTCAGGATGTCTTCGGGATCGTCTTTCCCAGCCATGAGATAGGTGTTTGTCATTCGAGGGATGGGATAGTGCTGATAGGACTCGCGGCGGCCGTTGCCTGTGGATTTTGTGTTCATCAGCTTGGCGTTGAGCTTATCGTATAAGAATCCCGTGCATGTTCCGTCTTGAATGAGAATATTTTTCTGCGATGGCGTGCCCTCGTCATCCACGTTTATGCTACCGCGTGCACCGGGCACGGTTCCATCATCTGCCAAAGACACAATCTCGGATGCGATCGCTTCCCCTTTCTTATCCCAGAAACAGGTGGTCTTCCTGCGCGCCCCATCTCCTTCCAGGCTGTGTCCGATGGCCTCATGGAAAAAGGTTCCACAATCTCCCTTGGCCAGGACGACAGGATACTCACCTGCCGGAGCATCTTCGGCAGGAAGCATGGCCATGGCGATACGTCCGGCTTCCTTTGCCAGTTCTTCTGCGGTCTGTACATCATAGTGCTCATACCCGAGCGTGCCCCCTTTATAAGCGTAACCTCGACTTCTCTTTCCGTTCTCGAGAGCGCTGGCGCTTACCATCAAACGTGAGATGGTCTGATGGTCGGTGACAAAGACACCCTCTGAGTTGGCAATGATGATTTTTTTATTGATATCGCTGAAACCGACTCCGACCTGGTTGATCCTTTTATCGTAGGCACGGGCAACCTCATTGCCTTTCCAGAGAAGTTTGGCTTTATCCTGGGGGATGATGCCGTCCGGTGATGTTTTAACCAGATAATAGTCTGGGATGTCTTTTTCTTTGAGGGCAGCGGATTCCCGTTTGATTTCTCCAGATGCGATCAAGCCAGCCACCCGTGCTGTCTCTTTGAGCTTTTCCAGACTGAGATCGTCTGAATGGGCATATCCTGTTTTTTCGCCCTGAACAACGCGAATGCCTACTCCCATGTCTACACCCCGAGAGGCGGCCCTGATTTTGTTCTCGTCCAAACCGATGCTGTTTTGTACGGTATATTCCACATAGACTTCGGCAAATTCTCCACCGTTTTGGAGTCCGATGGTGAGAAGTTTTTTCAGCGTATCCTTGTCCAGATCCGAAAGTGGATTCGAATTGATATCGGGCGCTGGAAGTGAGTAGGAAAAGAGCTTCCAGAGCGGGGCTGTCGCAATCACTGTGCCACCAGCCATTCCCTTCTTGATGAATTCCCTGCGCTTTATAGGCTGAAAATATTTTTTCATAGCACCTCCTTCTTGAAGATAGAATAAACCATATTGGATAAAGTTGCAAAAAATACTTGGAATATTCTGCATCGGATCTTCTGCCCATGGTTTTATCACGGATTTAAAGAAGCGTGTAAATGGAGAGACAAGTTGACCTCAATATTTCCCACAGGCTATAATTCTTTTGTAGAGAATAAATTATCATCATTCAGAATGGAGAAGGAATGAAACTTAAAGCGAATCCGTCAACCAAGGCGATACTCCTCTTATTGGGTTTTTTATTTATGTTTGGTCTTCCCCAGAAAATCCTTGCCCAGAAATTTCAGTTTTCAGTTTTCGGGGGAATAAACCATGTCTTCGCATATGGCTCAGAACAGGATTATGTTTTCGGCGAGAATGATTTCCCCCTTACACCTTCTCATACACCGTTCAATTTTGGAGCCGCCCTTTCAGTATTCTTTACCGATAGTATCGGAGTGGAGCTGGATGGTCGATATACACTGACATCTCAAGTCACACTGATGGATCCATCCGATAATGATACGGTCACCATAGACACATCCAAACACTATGCGATCACACTCAATTTTCTCTATCGGATAATGGAAGGCAAGATAAGGCCATATTTTGTTCTAGGTGGAGGAGTGGACAAACTCCTGGGCGAGGATAGAACATACGTGACCGAATACGGATGGGATGTCGAATTCATAGCACCGGAAGGGACTCTCGATCCTGTGGCTCATCTCGGTGGCGGAGTGCATTATTTTGTATTGCCAAATCTCGGCATCAGGTTTGACCTCCGGTATGTGTTGATCTTCAGTGAACCTGACAGGCTCGGCAGTCTAAACGGCGTCTTGGGATTCAGCTTCCTGTTTTAATTATATCCATTACCTTTTCACGAGAATAAACGTCTTTAGGATAGGGTGGCTTTAAAGTGAAGAAAAAATCCCCAGGATGTGATAAGCTTAGGATTAAATAGACAAATTTGTCAAAACTTGAGCCCATGAAATGTCCGAAATGTGATTTGGAAAATCCGGGAGAGAGCCGTTTCTGCAGCAATTGTGGTACTCAGCTCTTAGAGAAACCTGTCGTCCAAGAATCCTCCTTGTCTGACGAAGATATCGCTCTTACCCAGACCAAGACTCTCCATACCCCAGTAAAAAGGCTAAAAAGAGGCACCGTTTTTGCGAATCGCTACGAGATCATCGAAGAGCTCGGAGTGGGAGGGATGGGCAGCGTCTATAAGGTTTTCGATAAGAAAATAGACGAGAAGGTTGCCTTAAAAGTACTCGCTCCTGAAATTGCAGGCGATGAGAAAACCATCGAACGCTTCCGGTTCGAACTCAAATTGGCCAGGAAGGTCTCCCACAGGAATGTCTGCCGAATGTTTGATCTAAGCGAAGAGGAGGGAACCCAGTTCATCACCATGGAGTATGTGCCGGGAGAGAATCTGAAAAGCTTGATCAAAAGGATCGGTCAACTTTCGCTCACCAAGGCAATTTCCATCGCCAAGCAGGTGGGGGAAGGATTGGCAGAAGCTCATATGCTAGGAGTTGTGCACCGCGATCTCAAACCCCAAAACATCATGGTAGACAGCGAAGGAAACGCCCGGATCATGGATTTTGGGATAGCCCGTTCCATAAAGACCAAGGGGATTACCGAGACAGGAATGATCATAGGGACACCTGAGTACATGTCCCCCGAACAGGTAGAAGGTCAGGAGGCTGACCACAGGTCGGATATCTACTCATTCGGGGTGATTTTATTCGAGATGGTCACGGGAAGAGTGCCCTTTTCGGGTACCACACCATTGAGCATAATTCTGAAACACAAGACAGAAAGGCCACCGGATCCGAGAGCATTTGTTGATCAGATTCCCTATGAACTCAGTCGCCTTATTCTCAAGTGCATGGAAAAGCAAAAAGAGAAGAGATATCAGTCAGTAGATGAACTTCTCTCCGATCTAATTGAGATTGAAAAGGGAATCACCACAACCCAGAGAGTTCGAGAGGGGAGAAGGATAAAGAAAATTTCCGAGAGAATTTGGAAAAATATCGCTCTTTATTCTGGTGCAGCTGTGTTAGGGGCAGCCCTCATCCTGGCCGTATTGTATTTTTTTACTGGAATATTCACCGGACAGCGGGAAACCTTGGATTCCATCGCTGTGCTCCCGCTTAAGAACCTGTCAGGAATCTCTACCCAGGATTACCTGGCTGATGGGATGACCGAAGCTCTTATATCCAATCTCGCTCAGATCGGGGCTCTGCGCCGCGTGATTTCGAGCACTTCAGTGATGCAATACAAAGATACTCTAAAACCTTTGCCAGAGATCGCCCGAGAGCTGGGCGTGGATGCAGTGGTAGAAGGTTCGTTGATGGTCTCTGTCAATCGGGTTCGTGTGAATGTACAGTTAATAGAGGCACGCACAGACAGGAACATTTGGTCGAGAAGCTATGAACGGGATCTACAGGATATCCTCGCTCTCCAGAGTGAACTAGCAAAAGCCATTGCAAGGGAGATCAAAATAGCCCTAACACCGGCCGAACAAGCTCGCCTCTCTCTCACCCGTCCGGTCAATCCTGAGGCCTATCAGTTCGTTTTGAGAGGCCGAGCCCTCTGGAATAGGAGGACAAAGGAAGATCTGCTCAGAGCCAAGGAATTTTTCGAGAGGGCGATCGAAAAGGACCCGACATATGAGTTAGCCCATGCGGGATTGGCCGATGCTTACAACATGCTTGCCAGTTATTACTTTGTCCCCCCAAAGGAAGGCTATCCAAAAGCCAAGGAGGCAGCCCTGAGAGCATTGGAACTGAACGAGAACCTTGCCGAAGCCTATACCTCGCTGGCCTGGGTGAAATACCGATACGATAGAGATTGGTTTGGTGCTGAGACGGACTATAACTGGGCTATCGGACTCAATCCTAGTTATGCCACAGCCCACCAATGGTATGGGGCTTTGTTGAGGGATATGGGCCGTTTCGATGAAGCTCTGGCTGAATTCGAGCGTGCAAGAGAGCTCAATCCATTCTCTCTGGCCATCAATACCAGCATCGCTTATCTCTACTATTTTGCTAGACAGTATGATCAGGCCTTGAGTCAATGCACAAAAGCACTCGAAATCGATCCAAATTTTCACTGGGCCCATGATGTTAAGGGTTTGGCATATCTCCAGAATAGTGAGTTTGAAGAGGCTCTCCGATCGTTTAAGCAAGCCGTGGCCCTCTCAGAAACAAGTATGGATTATTCCTGCCATCTTGCTCAGGCTTATGCTTTCGGGGGTATGAATCAGGAAGCCCAGGAAATCCTAGATGAGTTGATCGAAAAATCCAAGATGGGCAATGTGCCCTTGCATGAAATCGCCCTCATCTGCAAGGCATTGGGAAATCGGGATCAGACGCTTATTTTTCTTGAGAGGGCTTCTGTGGAGCAGTTGAATGTAGTGACACCCGCTAAGATGGATCCCAGGTTGGACAGCCTTCGAGTGGATCCTCTCTTTACATCGGTCTTGGAAAAAATAGGTCTGGAGTAAAACCTAGGTCCAGTTCTCCTTCTATTTAACAATAAGAAGGTAAATCAGGGGTGTTAACCGAAAAAAGAAATAAAAGATAAGAAAAATTATTGTATTTCTTCTGGATTCAGCGGCTATTCTCGCAGAAGTTTCAGCCAACCATATGGGAATTTTTTTGAATGGATATATTATTATTATCCCAAACAGATTAAACAACAAATGAACGAAGGCCAAAGTTAAAGCAATGGGATTTAATGTCGCAAAAGATGCCAGCATAGCTGTGATCGTAGTCCCGACATTGGCACCCAACGTATAGGGAAAGATTTTTCTTATTGTCAACAACCCCGCTCCGGCTAATGGAATGACTAAAGATGTAGTGATAGAGCTGCTCTGAATGGTTGCTGTAACGATGACAGCCAGCAAGAAAGCAGTGAGATCGTTTTTGAATAGATATTTATCTAAAAAGATTTCGAACTTGACCAGAAGTAAAGACCGCATTGTCTTGACCATTTTGACCAACGAAAAGAACAAAAGAGCTAACGCGCCGAGAAGGAGGAAGGCAGGGATAGGAATTGCCTTCTCGATGAGGTCAGTAACCGGTTTAGTCATTAATTTCAGAGGACTCAAGAACTCGATTCCTCCCATCCCGATAAAGGCGTTTGACAGCGCAGTTGCCGATTTTTCCAGCAGGTGAGTTGTCATTTCCAATGGGAATAAAATGATTACAGCTAAGATATTGAAGAATTCATGGACGATCGCGGCACCAAACGCCCGCTGAAATTCTCCCTTTCTCGTGATATGACCCAGGGACACTATTGCGCTGGTTATAGTTGTTCCGATATTTGCACCCATAATAATAGGTATTGCTCCCTGTAGAGTCAGTACCCCTCCCGCGACGAAACCCACCGCTATAGAGGTTGTAGTCGATGAGCTTTGGATCACACTTGTGGTCAGTATGCCGATAAGCAATCCTGCAACAGGATTCGAGGTAGCTCTTAATAGAGCTTCTGCAAAGCCTTTGCCCATGAGCTTGAAGGAAGTTCCCATCAGTTGGATGGAAAGAATGAAAAGATAGAGAAAAAAGATGAACAAGATGATTTTTTTAAATGTGCTGACATTCATTGATTATTGGGAGCTGGAAACATCATGTGCCCAGGAATGAGATGTTCAATCATACAGTTAGTGGATTGAATCAAGATCAAGAATTAGACTCTATCATAAAAAATAAAAGATTGCATCGAATAATTAAAAAGAAAGAAAAGCAGACATAGGATTGATATCTGAGTATTCCTATGGTATAAGTATCTATAGATATTTAAGATGAATAAGAATGTATCGCTGTATTCCATCGTAGGTCTTATCCTGTGGCTCAACGGTACTTTTTCGCCTAGGAATCGGACCGAAAATTTCTTACAAATGCCGGTCCAGGCACAGCTTATTTCTGAGACCAAATCCATCAAACCAGGGACAAAGTTCTGTGTGGCGGTCAGACTCGTGATGGATGAGGGCTGGCACACATACTGGAAAAATCCTGGAGACTCCGGTCTCCCGACCAGTATTGAATGGACTCTCCCCGAAGGATTTATTGCCGATGACATCCAGTGGCCCTTTCCCCAATTATTTGAGACATCGGACATCATCGGTTTTGGATATGAAAGCGAGGTTTGTCTCTTAACAGACATCGAAGCTCCTTCCGGACTTAAAACAGGTTCGGTTGTGCGTTTATCAGCGAGCGTCGAATGGCTTGCCTGCAGAGAGGAATGTGTGCCTGGCCGTTCGGAATTGACGATCGAGTTGCCCGTGAAGGAGCGGAGTCCAGAACCGGATGCAAGGTGGGCTGGATACTTCGCAAGTACGCGGAAGAACTTACCAGCGGTTTCGAGTCAATGGGAAATTAGCGCTGCCTTGAAAAGAAATAAGATATCTATTCAGGTTCTTCCAACCGGTATATTCGATCGGAAGATGACCGATATCGTCTTTTTTCCTGAACAGGAAAGGCTTGTTGAGTATTCTGAACCTCAGACTATTCAAAAGATCGACGATGGATATTCGATTGAAATCCAAAGATCGAATGCAGCAGCAAAGATTCCATCCCGGTTGAAGGGCGTTCTTTACACCCCGCAGGGATGGGATACTTCGGCAGAGCTACGGGCACTTCTTGTGGATGTGTCTTTGGACAATAATTTATGAAGGTAATAAAGGAGGTCGTTCGATGAAGCGAACCATTTTAACTTCAGTATTTATTCTCTTCGGGTTTTTTACCGCTCTGGCATTTGCTGCGAATCAGATGGAGGCAGAAATCGGGAAAGCTGCTCCAGACTTTACTCTTCCGGATTCTAACGGAAAGAGCCATGCGCTTTCTGATTATAAAGGAAAGGTTGTCGTCCTGGAATGGCTGAACCATGGGTGTCCTTTCGTGAAAAAGCATTATGGCAGCGGAAACATGCAGGCTCTTCAAAAAGCGTATGCTGAAAAGGGAGTCATTTGGTTCTCGGTCATTTCGTCTGCCCCTGGCAAACAGGGCTACTGCACTCCTGAGCAGGCTAATGAAATAACCAAAGACAAAAATGCTGCACCGTCTGCTGTACTTTTGGATCCAGAGGGTTCGGTAGGCAAGTTGTATGGAGCAAAGACCACCCCCCATATGTTTATCATCAGCAAAGAGGGAGCACTGGTCTACAATGGCGGCATCGATGACATCCGTTCCACCGATGTGGAGGATGTGGCCAAAGCCAAAAACTATGTCCGGATAGCTCTGGATGAATTGTTGGCGGGAAAAGAGGTAACGGAAAAAACATCCCAGCCTTACGGCTGTTCGGTGAAATACAAAGATTAGAGAAACTCTCCAAAGGCTGACCATTCTGTACAATGCGGTCTTTTTTGCCCAATAGGACCAGATTTTGACCAGACATCAAACACTAATCCGACAGTGCTAATAAGCATCATCTTTCTGATTGCATCCTACATACAGAATACCTTCAGAAGGATCGTTGCTGGGGCGTTGTTGATTGTGGGGGTTAAAATATTATTTCAGGAGCATCTTCGGATCGCAGAGAAAATCCAGACTGATAAAGCTGTTGACATCCAGACTTGAAAAAAGAGACAGAGAAGTATAATAATGGCTGAAAAATCCAACTTTTTATAAGAGAGAGAAAAATGGGTAAAAGTAAAATGTCCAAAGAACGTAGAGAAAAGCTGAGAGCTCTTGCCCATCTCATGAACAAACAAAATATCACCTCTATTCCGGTGACAGGAGAACTCCTTGACTGTTTCGATCAGGTGATCACGCCAGAGGAGAATTATTTTCTACTGAGTATGGGGACAGAGACTCTCACTTATGAACAAATTTCTTCTCTTTCAGATTTACCTGAGCAGTCGTTCCGTTCCTTCCTCGAAACGATACTGAAGAAGGGGCTGGTATGGACTCGCATCAACGAGAAAGAGGAAGAGGCCTACACGTTGGCGCCGATTCTTGTTGGTTGGTTCGAGCTGTACTTATCTGATGGAGCTGATACCCCGGAGAAAAGGGAGTTCGCGCGGCGAGTCGACAGGCTGTTCAAATCCTGGGGAAAGTTCAATGTGTATCCATTACGGAGTCTATGGAATTACCACACAAAGCACAAATCCAGAGCCCACCAGAGAGTAGTCGTTCCACAGAATCTGAGTAAAAAAACCAAAACAATCGAAATCGACGTCGATCAGTCCATAAAAACTTCGGATATGGAAATTCATTTAACCAAAAGTGTCAATGAGCTCATCAAGAAATATGGGGAGAAAAACAAGATCGCCCTCGTTCATTGTTTCTGCAGACAATGGCGCAAGTTTGTCGATGAATCCTGTCGCTTCGATCAACCCTTTGAGTCCTGCATCATCCTCGGAGATTTCACAAGCTATGTCGTTAAATATGGAATAGCGCGATATATCTCCAAGGAAGAAGCATTGCAGATCATCCAGGAGGTCCAGGATAAAGGAGCCATCCACCAGGTCTTCCATGAGAGGGAGGATCTTGACAATCCTGAGATCGCCATCTGTAACTGTTGTTGGGATTGCTGCGGGATTCTCGGCTCTTATAATCGAGGATTATTGCCCTTTCGTGTGAGATCCTACTACTACGCTCATATCACCGATGAATCTCTGTGTACAGGGTGCGGAACTTGTGTGAAGTACTGTCCGACGGGAGCTGTCTCTGTGACCCATAAAAAATCTCAGATCGATACTGGTAAGTGTATCGGCTGCGGTCAGTGCGCACTCCAATGTTCCGAAGGGGTTATAGGCCTTGAATATGAAGAAAGGGAAGTGACTCTTCCTCTCTTGAAAAAATCCGAAGCCCGTCTTTCGACGTAGCATCTTTTATCAAGAATTCGGGCTATTCAAATTTCTTTGCTGCGTTCACCAGATAAGAGCGAAGGGGTTCGGCACTCGCAGAATGTCCGGCTCTTTCCACTATAATGAGTTCTGATTTTGGCAGTTTCTTGTGCAGTTTATAGGCTGTGATCGGCGGACAGATTACGTCATAGCGTCCATTGACAATGACAGCAGGGATATATTCTATTCTATGAGCGTTGTTCAGGAGTTCTCCCTCTTCTAAAAAGCAGTTGTTTGCCATGTAGTAGTTTTCGAGCAGCGCAAAGTCATAGGGATTCCATTCTTTGAAGATATCATCGACCACTCTATCCGGGATATTGAGCGCAGCCATTTTGATTTCATACTTTCCCCAGGCGAGGGTGTATTTCTTCCGCACTTCAGGATCAGAACTTTGGATTTTTATCAAGAGTTGTGCAGGGTAATTCTTTTGTTCCGGTTTGTCGATATGCTGAAGAAGCCGTTCGATACCCCGTAAGATCATACCGCTGACATTTTGAGGATAGGTCTCTGCATAGGCAAGGGCGAGGGTGGATCCCCAGGAACCTCCGAAGAGGATGACCTTGTCCAGGTTGAGGTGCTGGCGCAGTTTTTCGATGTCTTCCACCAGGTGCTGAGTCGTGTTCTCTTTGATTTCAGCATAGGGTTTGCTCTGTCCAGCCCCTCTTTGATCATGCAAAATGATGTGAAATTTTTGGGGATTGAAAAAACGAAACATGTCTGGGGAACAACCTCCCCCGGGACCTCCATGGATAACCATAATCGGCTTGCCCTCGGGATTCCCTCCTAACTGATAGAATATTTTGTGCAGTTCAGAGACTTTCAAGTAATCGGTCTTATAGGGTTTCAATTCCGGCCAGAGCTTTGTGCGGGCATGACCTTGGGGGATCAAAAGAAGAAGGATTGTGGGAATGAGACAGTAAAAAGTCAGCTTTCTTTTCATGAGTTCCTCCTTGTATTCTTGTAGACTCTATCTGACAGGTAAAAGTGTGTTTGTGTGCAGACAGAGTTTTAATTTTAAAAGGTTGGCTGTCATTTGTCTATCTTGTTACTTCATTCGATTAGATGTACAGGAGAATGCCTACGATGCACAGGGAAGCATCCTTATTTCCGTGACAAAGAAAAAGTCAGGCAAGCTGATTCGTCAGCCCGTAGATTTTCCCCGGCGAGGAAAATCCACTTATTCCTCGGCTCGCTCTCCTCTTCGAGGAACCATGCCCGCTCGCCTCCAGATGGCTTCCCAACCAGCTCGCCTGACTTCCAAAGATATTATCACGGAAATAAGGATGCTTATGATGCACAGCCATTTATTGATTGTACAGATGTATAAAGTCTATAATGGTTAAATGAGAAAAATTTTAGCCTTCTTTCCTTTGTTCTTTATTCTATCTCTGAACTTCCTCGTTCCCCAGGAGATTCCCCAGCACAGGATCGGTCAAAAATATGATTTTCGCGTCCTGCTGCAAGAGAGTATAGACCACGACTTCGACGTCCTCCATTACAGATTCGACTGGACATTTGATTTTGTATCCCAGTCCTTGCAGGGTAAAGCAATCATCAAAGCCAGAAGTCTGATCGATACTCTGGACAGTATCCTGTTGCATCTGGATGAGAGCATGGTCATCAACCAGATCAGCCAAAATCTCAATCCCGTATCTTTTATCCACGCCGACAATCTACTCGAGGTCTTTCTCGATAAAGACTATCCATCGGGTGACGAATTCGAGGTTCAAATAACCTACTACGGCTCTCCACTGGGCGGACTCAATTTCTCTCATCATGAAGATCAACCCATCATCTGGAGCCTGGATGAACCCACTATGGCCAGGAACTGGATGCCCTGTTACGATCTTCCTGATGATAAGGCGACTGCTGAGCTCCACATCACTGTTCCTGATAATATGATCGCTGCTTCAAACGGAATTTTAATCGATGTCATCGATAACTCTGACAGCACCAAAACTTTCGTCTGGCGGGAAGCCTATCCCATTTCCACCTACCTCCTTTCTGTTGCTGCCACGAATTATGAAACCTTTTTCGATCATTACTCTTCGGGCACGAAGAGCATGGATGTACACTACTATGCCTATCCTGAACGTCTAGCACTCGCTCAAGAAGACTTTTCCGTGACCGTCCCGATGATCGAGTTCTACTCTCAAACCTTCGGGGAATATCCTTTTCTGGAGGAAAAATACGGAATGGCCATGATTCCCGAGCGAACGTCCATGGAGCATCAGACCTGCACTTCTCTCGCAGCAGAGCTGGTGAAAGGAACCCATGAATACGATTGGCTCATTGCCCATGAGCTGGCCCATCAGTGGTGGGGGGATCTGATTACACCCTATGATTGGGCTGATATCTGGCTGAACGAGGGCTTCGCCACCTACTCCGATGCTCTCTGGCATGAGCATATCTACGGTTTTGGAGGGCTCAAATACAGAATGGACCGTTTTAAGGTGATTTATTTTCTGTATCATGAAGGTCCTGACCATCCGATTTATGACCCACCGGAAGGACATCTATTCTGTGAAGAGGAATATGAGAAGGCCGCCTGGGTGCTCCACATGTTGAGATTTATTGTCGGGGACGATGACTTTTTCAATATCCTGGGAAGATATGCCCAAGATTTTGCTTACTCTAATGCGACTACAGAGGACTTCCGCAACGTCTGTGAGATGATTTATGGGGCAGATTTGGGGTGGTTTTTCGATCAATGGATTTATGGGGCTGGCTATCCTTCCTATGAGTTTGGATGGGGGTATTCGGGAGGAAACAAAGTCCGAGTGGCTATCAATCAAAACCAAGAATCTTCCCTCCCATTCAAAATGCCCATAGAACTGGAATTTGTCTTTTCTTCAGGATCAGAGAAACGGATCGTCTGGGTGGATCAAGAGCGCAACAAGTTTGACTTTACCTTCACGGAACGACCTTTGGATGTGCTGTTCGATCCAGATGCCTGGATCTTCTGCACGGTGGAAAATTTCACAAAAAAGGGAAAGATAGAGCGTTAGACTGCATAGTCTTTTAATTTCCTTTTTCTATTCGTCTTTATTCATCTGCAATTTTACTCATTTACCCTCCTTTAAAACACTCCCCTCTCTTTCGATTTAAACGAAATTCAGCTTTTATTCTTAAACCTCTAAGAGGTTTTTTGCTAAAAAAGGAATTTTTTTAGAAAATACTTGACAAATACTATTGAATACATTAAAAAGGTAGGAAAAGTAGTGAATGATGATTACAACTTGGCGGAAAATTGAAAGAATGAATAAGTGTCTTGGACAAGGAGGTGAGAGTGCGGGGCTAGTAAAACAAGAAATGCTTTTGTTTAAGGGAAAACTCGATTAAAAGGAGGAAATAAGAATGAAAAAAGTTTTCACCAAACTGATGGTATTGACAGTGATTGTCTCCTTGGTTGGAGCAGGTTATATGCTCCATTCGAATTCCAAGGAAGAAAGAGCGGTTGTCGTACAGATTCCAGGCGGCACGCTCACTCCAGGTATGGTTGATAAATTTGTGCTGCCCCTGATCAAGCCACCGACCATGCCGCTGAGCAACGGATCCAACAAGAACAAAGATAAATATGACATTGCTGTTCGCCAGTTCAAGCAGAGAATCCTGTCACCACCATGGCCCGAAACGACTGTTTGGAGCTATGGTTCGACCGATTCCCCGGGTACGGTTGCCCAAGGCGGCACTTTCAACTACCCGGCTTTCACCATCGAAGCCGATTGGAACAAGACGGTGCAGGTTCAGTGGCGTAACCAGTTGGTGGATGGCATGGGAAATCCATTGCCCCACCTTCTGCCGGTTGATCCGACACTGCATTGGGCCAACCCGATCGGTATGCGGGATATGCGTCCGGACCCAGCAGATCCCAATTATTGGATGCATCCTTATCTTTCAGGTCCGAACGGCGGTTATACCGGCCCTGTTCCCATCGTTACCCACGTTCATGGAGCCCACACAACAGAGGACAGTGACGGATATGCTGAAGCCTGGTATCTTCCAGCACAAGCTGCCATGGATCCCAATATTCAGTATGCAACAGGCACATTTTTCGATTACTTCAACACCAAGTACGGACACGGATGGAAGCCTGGCACAGCGACCTTCAAGTATCCCAATGACCAGCCGGCAACTACACTCTGGTACCATGACCACACCCTGGGTATGACCCGGCTCAATGTGTATGCCGGACCAGCAGGATTCTGGTTGATTCGCGGTGGCCCGAATGACGTAGATCTTGGTTATGTGGCGCCGGGTGTCGGGGATGATCCGTTAGGCGAATACACCGAGATCCCAATCGTGATTCAGGACCGCTCGTTCAACCAAAACGGATCGCTGTTCTATCCTGATAATCGGGCATTTTTTGAAGGCCTGAGTGTTTTGCAGTTACTCATTCCCTTTATTCCGAATATTGCCTGTGATGGGCTGTACAGTGATGTGTCTCCCATCTGGAATCCGGAATTCTTCGGCAATATGATGGTGGTCAACGGCTTCACCTGGCCCTATCTTGAAGTCGAGCGGACTCGTTACCGCTTCCGTCTCTTGAACGGCTGTAATTCTCGCTTCCTTATCCTGAAGATGGAAAACGGGATGCCCTTTTACCAGATCGGCGGCGATCAGGGTTTCTTGCCAGCTCCTGTGCAGTTAACCGAACTGCTCTTGGCTCCTGCGGAACGAGCTGATGTAATTGTGGACTTTTCTAATATCGACGCGGGCACGGAGATCATCCTGCAGAATCTCGGACCAGATGAGCCTTTTGGCGGTGGAATCCCCGGCGCTGACTTTGATCCTGCTGATCCCGAATCCACTGGTATAGTAATGCAGTTCCGGGTTAAAGGAACAACCAACCTTCCCTTGGGTAATCTGCCCACGACTTTGCCTGCGGCGGCGCTCCCTGGACCAGCTGATTTGACACGGCAGGTTTCGCTCAATGAGGAAGAATCGAGAAGTGTCAGGGTTTCGGAAGAAAATGGAAATATCGTTCTGGATTGTGCCACGGGCGAAGTCTTCGGACCTACAGCAGCCTTGCTGGGAACTCTCAATCCAGATGGTACGGGCAATCCTTTACTTTGGATGGATCCCATCACCGAGAATCCTGCATTGTTCTCGACTGAGATGTGGGAGATTCACAACTTCACAGAAGATGCTCACCCCATTCACATCCACCAAGTGCACTTTGAGGTTGTAGGACGGGAGGACGCAGCTGGAAACGTCCGAGGTCCCGAGTCCTGGGAGACAGGCTACAAAGACACGGTCATCGCCTATCCCGGTGAAATCACCAGGGTAAAAGCTCTGTATGACCTGCCTGGCTTCTACGTCTGGCACTGCCACATCGTTGAGCACGAAGACAACGAGATGATGCGGCCGTTCCATGTCGGACCCATACCTCCGGATGCACCTGCACAGGGATTCACCATTCAACCGCTCAAGAAGAGATAATTAACGTAGAAATTGCATTGAAATCTCGAGAAGGGGCTGCCGCGGCAGCCCCTTTTTTTTGTCCAAAGATAAAACTTAGAATCTATTTTTCTCAGCAAATTTCTGTTCGAACATTCTACCAGTGCTATCGAGATTTGCGGTGACACCTTTTCTCATCCTTGAAAAATCATGAGATGCGGGGATATGGATACCGAATAGACAGCAGTATGAAGTGAAAAGAATCAGATCTTCCGTGTTTGTAGTTTTGAGAGGGAAGACAACTTGTAAATCTTCATCTTGTAGCCCAGCATCCTCTCTGTGATTCCGAGCTCTCGTGCTGCCCTGCTTTTGATCCCGTTGTTTTCCTGAAGGGCTCTCTTGATTTCTTTTATTTCCAGGCGCTGGACCTTATGCGTAAGAGACAAATCAGAATCAATGAGCTCTTCTTCCTTCTTTTCCTTTAAAAAAACTGGCAAATCAGCAGATGTTATATAATTGCTTTCACAGAACACCACAGCCCTCTCCATAACATTTTCCAATTCTCTGATATTCCCTGGAAAGGAGTATTGAACGAGCAGGTTCATTGCTTCGGCTGAGATCCCTTCAATCTGCTTTCCCTCTTTTTCCGCGAATTTTCGGATAAAGTGGGAACATGAATTTGAATCACGTTCATCCTGTAGTAAAGGTCTGGTCTGAATTTTTCTTCTTTCATCAGCTTTTCCAGGTTTCTGTTCGTGGCAGTGATGATTCTCACATCCGATTTTAAAGGCTGTGATGAACCAAGTCGGTAAAACTCTTTATCCTGCAGAAACCGAAGCAGTTTGACCTGAACTTGAAGAGGAAGGTCGCCGATTTCGTCAAGAAAAAGTGTACCGCCGGAGGCAGCTTCGAATTTTCCAATTTTCCTTTCATGCGCTCCTGTAAAGGCGCCTTTTTCAGCACCAAAGAGTTCGCTTTCTATCAGAGTTTCAGGCAGCGATGGAATGTTCACAGCCAGGTAAGGTCCCTTTTTTCTTCGAGAGGAAAAATGGATGGTTTTGGCCACCATATCTTTCCCTGCCCCGGTTTCGCCCGAGATGAGGACAGTGGCTTCGCTCTTGGCGGCCTTGGACGTCAGGCGGGCGACCTCGTTCATTTCCGATGACGTGAACACAAAATTCTTGGAGCTGAATTTGTCTTCCAGCGAGCTCTGGAGCAGAGAGATTTCTTTCCTCAACCTTTGTCTTTCCAAAGCGCGCTCGATCACCAGCAGAAAGTTCTTGAAATCGATGGGCTTGACGATGTAGTCATAGGCCCCTTTTTTCAAGGATTCTGGCTGAGCATCTTCTGGATGACATCGATTCCGGTTTCTCCGTTGAGCTTGTAATCGACAACTGCAATATCGATGGGCTGTTCGGCAATGACCTCCAGTGCCTCACGGCTCGAAGAGGCCTCAAAGACCGAATGCCCCTCCTGCTCCAGATTTTCCTTGATTAATTTTCTCTGGAGGGGATCATCCTCCACGATCAAAAGATTACCTTTGTCCATCTCAGCCTCCAGGAATCTGGATAAAAAATGTAGTTCCTTTTCCTAAATGGCTTTCACATTCTATCTTGCCATCATGCGCTTCGATGATTTTCTTTGTCAGGTAGAGCCCGATTCCCATGCCTTCCTTTTTTCCGGAGAAAAAAGGATCGAAGATGTGCTTCCTTTCCTCCTCTGACAAGCGCTCAGCAGCTCTTTATCAGCGCTCAGCGACACTCTGCTCTCCTCTGAATATTTTAGGTTAACATCTGCTGAATCTCTCTCTTTTTCCAGAGATACGATTATATCTTCCATCAGATCTTTGAGAATGAAGAGTTCTTTTTTTGGGTTCAGTGGCTTGATCGAATCAGAGAACCTGTCGATGATTCTGGATATTCTCCGGACTTCCCGACGCCCCAGAGAAATCTCCTCATGGAATTCTTGAGGCACTTTTTTTTCAAACAGCTCAAACAACAACGCTAGACTGTTGAGCGGATTCTTGATTTCGTGGGCAACTCCTGATGTAAAGGCTGAAATTTCCCTGTATCTTTCCTTTTCCCTTCTTTCTTCTTCGGCTTCCTTTTCTTTTCGCAGATAGTGATTTTGCAGTTGATAGATCCCCAGGAAAAATATGATTCCCACCCCCGCTATGATTCCAAACATGATAAAAAGACTTTTTCTTGAATGGGCAATCATTTCTTCCAAACTCCCTAGCGAATACCCCAGGTAGATGTAATAGGTCCCTTGATCGGTCGTAGAAAAGGAGGAAAAGATGTTGAATATCTTGCCTGCTGGAGAGTCGATAATCCAGGATTCTCCCTTCTCGAAGTTCTTCTGTGACAGCGGCAGGTACCCCTCGAACCGGGAACTCCAGCCCAGGATTTCCTTCTTTTCATCCAGGAGAGCCATGTAGTAAATGTTTTCTTCCCCGCTGTAGAGATCGAAGATTTCTTCCGAGGGGTAATCTTCACTCAAAAAGTGAGAAATATTGACCTTTAAAATTTCGGCAGTGGCCTGAAGTTGTTCCCTTACCAGTCCTTCAACTTTGTTTTTGATGTATGTCCGGTTGATGGAGGAGAGAACAAAAAAAATGACCACAATGCCTAGAAGTGGGAGAAAAAAGAAGAGGAAATAATCCTTCTTTTTCAATAAAACTTTCCTTTTCCTTTCCCCCTTCTTTTCATCTGACCTTTTCCACCCCTCCAGTTGGGAAATCCGTGTTTGTCCCTGAGAAAGAGTGTTTCTCCTCTGGATTGGACTTCTCTGGCGATGATGTTCAGGCTTTTTCCGTCAGGTGAGTAGAGGGAGCCTTTGACCTTAAGATTTTCTCCTTTGTGAAAGTCGTGATCGAAGAACCACACGGGACTTATTTCCACCTGATAAAGCTTCTGGGTTTTTTTCTCTTCGAGAAGGACGACCAGGAAGGGGGCGGTGTCCTTGCTGGATTTTTTGGCCAAACGAAGAGATGGATATCAGGGACAAAATTAAAAGCAGAGTCAGTACAGCTCGCTTCATCATTGTCCTACCCCAAGGGGAATATTCCATTCAATCCCGAGGGAGAGGAAGTGTCCGTTCCAGTCGAAATAGAGGTCATTGGAGCTGTTGCTGATATAAGAATAGGATAGTATCACGGAAAATCGTGAGAAATTTTTCTCCATCCTCGCTTCGATCTGATTTCTTTTGTCCTTTCTCGTTACTCCTAACGGATTTCCCTCCAGATCCAGACTCTCTATCCCCGGAAATTCCTTCTGAGATACAGTATACCCTAATTTCGTTTGAATGTTCCAGGGGAGGAGAAATGTCAATTGACTCCCGAGTTGAAAGCCATCCCAAGAAAATCTATCATAAGATGGATTTTCAACGGCATAGAATTCTTCGATGAAAGAGAAGGGATTTTGACCTGAGATGACCCATTGCCACATGCCTGAGAGGCGGAGTCCAACAGAATTCCCCAGCCCTTGAGCAATCAGTCCTGAAAGGGAGAAGACCTGAATGCCCTGTCCTGCTGTTTGTGTTAAGGTTTGGTACTGATACTGACCTTGACCGGAAGGATTTCCTCTTCCCCTTCCCCCCATGAAATAGCGATGGCCATCGATAACAGCCTTCTCCTCATAGATGTATGGGTGGAGGAAGTATTTGTATCCCCAGTCAATTTCACCCTTCAGTGTTGTTTTGGTCTGGAAATATTTGTCAAAGGATAACATCAGGGCGTTGCTGAGAAAATCGTAGACAGAATCTCTGTAGTTTTTGTACTCAAAGGAGTAATTCGACTTGAAGATGGATGTCTGGCTGAGATAGCTCTTAAAGGCAGCGAAGAAGTTGGCCGAAAGGTAGTTGAAATCCGAATAGTCTGATCGATAGAAAGCTCCGTGTCCGGCCAGCGAGAAGTAGAAGGCTGATTTTTCATTCAGGGGATAGAGATAATCTATGCCTGCATCTTGGACATAAAAGGTCAGGTTGGGATTCTCGAAAAGATACGAATAACTGCCCTCAGCATAAAGGGAAAATTTATTGAGGGTTTTATCCAGGTAAAAACTTATGGTGGAGAGATGATCTTTCTCTGCATACCTGTTCTGGAATAGGTTATTGGTCATATTTTGGGAGAAGGACAGGGAAAAAGAATCGGCAAGCAGGGCCGAACTCAGAATCAGCGTTAGAGTGATGTATGTGATATATTTTCTCATTTTCATCTCCTTGATAGAGGGAAAAGGAGCTGAGCCCCTTTTCCCTCTACTTTTTCTTGTTTAGCCTTGACCCTGGCCTCTTCTGGAACCGTTATTCTTAGGTCCTAAGCCGTCACAGTCGCTGCCTCCGAAATTTTTGCGATTTTGCTTGGATGATTGATTGTTCCATGCATTTCCTGCCCGAAAACCATCCTTGTTTCCGAATCGATTGGCGGACGATCTGTCCCCCAATCTGCCCTGGTAACCGGATCCGTCCTTAGGCCTGGCCCAATCCTTGTCCTGGCAGTTGGGTATTCCATCGTTGTCATGATCGCGGGCGAAATCACAGATTCCGTCACTGTTCTCGTCCACAAAGAATGGTCCCCTGAAATTCTGATTTTACCCTGTTTTGGAAGGTATTGCGAGCAGCTTTTTGAGGACTGTCGTCTGCGAGCACAAGACCTGCACCGAGGATCATCATTGATCCCATCAGAGTCAATGCTTTTTTGATGTTCATTCGAACCTCCTTTCTTTTTGTTCGAAGTTGTGTATATGGCAAGTTCTGTGCCAACTTCTATCTTGTTGAAAATAATGGAGATATAAATTTTATTGATTTGGAATACTCGACAATTTTGTCATAAAACCTACAATTTTGTAGGAGTTTTCAAGCCCAAGGATTCAAAATACGATGATTTTTTTCCTGAGAGCTCGATGGCCTTTCCGTCAGTGTCATTACGAACAAAGTAAAGTAATCGCATAAAGTCAGACATTTCCATATCGTTCAGTTCCTTATCATGACATATGAATCTTTGGTGTTATGCCAGAGAACTGTTGACTTGGACTTCGATTATTTGAAAGAATTGAGGATGCAAAATTTCAGAAGTGAAGAGGAGAAGATGAGTATTGCCGTTGTTCTCGTAATGCATGGAATTCCGCCGAGAGATTTCCCGAAAGGGGAAATGATGGAGCTTTTTGGTTTGCACCATCGCCTGTTACAGGCATCAGAGTCCGAACGTGTTGCTTTGCGAAATCGCCATGATGTCTTGGAAGAAAAGATGCGCAACTGGCCGCGGACTCCAGAGAATGATCCCTTTCACGCCGCTTCGTTGGAGATCGCTCATGCGCTGAAAGAGATTCTGGGAACGGATGTCATCGTCGGATTCAATGAGTTCTGTACGCCTACTATCGAGGAGGCCATCGGCGAAGCAGCCTCTCGATCTCCTGAAAAGATTATTGTCACCACTCCCATGATGACCAGAGGCGGTGAACATTCCGAAAAGGATATTCCAGAAGCCATCAACCGGGCACAGAAACTCTATCCTGATATGGAAATAGTCTATGCCTGGCCTTATAATATTTCCGATGTCACCGGTTTCCTGGCCGGACACATAAAACGTTTTGAATAAAAAAGTCTGCTGCCTCCAAAGAGAAGAGGATCTGAAAAGGATCTGCAGGCCAATGATACACTCAGCTTGAGTCTAGCGCCGCAGAGAGGCTTTCGAAAAGATATAGTCTGGGATGTCGGCGTTGAATTCGATAGACTCAAGGATAAACTTGGTCCCCTCACCCGCTTTTAGGGCGTCTTTAAATACCATATGGGTGGGCATCCATCTGTTCTGGATGCGCCGGACCTCTTTGACTTCGAAGACTTTGAGTAGCTTGCCGCTGCGGGCGAAACGTTCTTCTTTGAGAGAGACGTACTTCTCTTTGTCCACCCAGATCTTGCGAGAATGGTAGGCGATATCTTCTGTTTTGGATGTCAGCAACAGGATCCAGCAAGGACGATCTCCCAAATTTTCCTCCCCCACGATTTCTGCCTCATAATCATTTTGGAGGCGGCGATCTTCCATGAGATCCTCGTAGGAAAGGTCAGATCCCATGACCGATTGTCTCAACATATGCCCGGATATCCTGATGGTGCGGTCGGTTGATGGAGAATACATCCACAACTCATCCCCGATTTTTAGCATCTTTGTTCCTTTTTCGCGAGGTGGGGATAAATACTCCGTAAAAGATTGATCATCTCCCTGAATCCATGATTTGGATTCGATGGTGCGGCTGCCTCTGCGGCCGTGGATGATCATTTTGCCCTGGGAAATCTTGTTATCCGAGCCGATGTTGGCATCAACACGCATGAGAATTTCCTCACCGCTCGGCGGCGATTGGGCCACAGCAGTGGATGTCAGCAGGCTCACTATTAAAAGAAGATTGATTGATTTTTTCAAACTTCCAGCTCCTTCATCAATTGGGCGGTCTTGCGCCTGTAAATGCCTATGCCGGCAATAGAAGAACCAAGCACATTGGCCAGAAGGCCGGGGATGAATCCGATCACGAAGGAAGCGGGTGTGATTTTAGACCGGAGGACATCGTTAATGAGCAGAGTCGAATTCTGCATCATTTGCGATATATTGATACCTTTCTCCTGCATCCAGAAAGAGATGACCAAAGCTAATGCTGTACCAATGACCGTTCCGATACAGCCGAGAATTAAGGATTCGGTTATCATGGAACGATAAAGGTGGCCCTTGCTTTCTCCCATGGCCAGGCGAACTCCGATTTCCCCATACCGTCTGAGGCTGCCAATGAGCCCCGCGTTCCAGATGACAATGGACATGATAACGACAAAAACAGTTACCATGACCGGCAAATAGAGATTAATCATGCCCAAAATATCGATCATCCCACCCTGATCGTGGAGGGACTTCATTACTGGCGCAAACTCATTTTCATCATTGGAGTGCATGGCATTGAATTTCCTGCTGATCTCAGCGGCTTCCTCTTCTCTGTAGACAAAGTCCTCAGAAAAGCCTAGGATTTCGCCTGCTGCATCCTCCATATCCAAAGCCATCTGGATATCTTTCAAATCGGCCACCATGGCCCCGCGGTCCAGGGCAGATATCCCGAAGCGGACAGTCCCGGCCACTGTGAAATTGGCGGCAGACAGACTGCCGTACATGGTGGAACCGATAAGGGTGACCGTTTCTCCTAGTAAGATCCCCAGGCGTGTGGCGAATTCATCGCTGATGAGAATCTCGCCCGGTCTTACAGGCGCTTTCCCTCGGACAATGGAATTCTTTATTCCCAAGAGTTCCCATTCCTGACTGTCTTCGCTGAAAAGATCTAGGGCCAGACCGGCCACCGGGCCCTGGGCACGTGTTTCACCTTCTTTGTCCGGAATATCAAGCAGTCCGCCGAAACGTATCCGTGTTGCCCAGACATATCCGGGGAAGTCTTGTTTGAGTTCGCCGATTAACTGCTCCACACCGATGTAGGCCAGATCATTGGGCATCTGGTCAGAATTCTCGGCGTATGCGCGGGACATGATTTTGACATGACCGGAGTCGAATTTGGCGCCAGTATCGACAAAGTTGGTCACCGCCCCTCCCATGTAGCAGTAGAACAGGACGGTAAGAAAAACGCCGGTCATGACGACTAGGATGGGGAACAAACTCCTGGAGCGATCACGAAGAATGCCTTTGATGATGAATTTGATCATGTCATTTTCCCCCTCAATGCATCCGTTGGTTTCAATTTGGCGATTTTTCGGGTTGGTAGGAAGCTGACGATCGTGGTGGCTAGAAGAATCAAAATGGTGGTGCCGATGATCAACCCTGTTCCATAGACGGGAAAGAGCGCTTCACCAAGGGCCATCCCGAAGTCGTCGACAGCCTCAGGCATCGCCCATCCCTTTTTAGCCGAATAGAGAAGCAGCGGTATCCCGTAAATGGCCGCCACAACAGCGGCCAGAACGGAATGTAGAGCCCCCTCCAGGGTGAAAAGCTGGATGATTTTGCCTCTTGTCATGCCCATGGACATCAATGTTCCCATTTCTTTTCTCCGTCTGAAGATGGAGAGGACCTGGGTGTTGAAAATGGCCAGCAGGGCCAGGCAAAGCAGGATAGTGTAAACGATGGATCCACCGACTTGTTTGCTCTTGACCATCATGTCTATGTCTTTGAGCAAAAACTCCATGTCTTTGTGAATCCATCCGGAAGCCTGGGGGAATTCTTCAGCGCCCTGGGCGAGAATGGCCAGGGTGGCTTCATTTTCCATCCGGGTCAGCGACTGCATTTTTTCCAGAGGAACCCATATCTGGGCCTGGTCGACAGTCGGGACGCTGGTTTTCATGATCTGTACGATCTTGGCATCCCGGGCATCGAATGTTCCCTGCGCATCCCGCCAGCGGACGGTGACCGTGTCTCCAATTTCGAGTCCTGTGTTTTTGGCCATCCTGGTGCCGATCAAGGCAGGCAGGTCTTCATCTTCTTGGTCTAAAAACTGGGAGGGCAGATTGACAATGTTTTGGGCCGGATCGATGCCTTTCATTTGAATGATGAGAAGCCGGCCTTCGGGATAGATGGTGGCTTGTGAGATGAGGATCGGAGTAGCCTGTCCGTTGTCTATCAGTGTTTGCAAAGATACAGGAATGACAGAATGGGCATCTTGGAGAGTGAGCGGATCGAAGGGATCGTAATTTTCCTGCCAGTACTGGCCGCCGCCGAATTCGGCGTTGGTCTGGGCTACTCGAGCCTGGTCCCCCATCCCTTTGTAGAGGCCCTGCAGCCAGATAATGATCACGAAAGAAAATGAAAGGACGACGACATTGAGCCAGGTCTTGAGTCCAGCGCCAAGCAGGTTTCTGAGAGCCAAACGTGGAATGATCATTGTTCCTCTCCTTGACCAGTGGGTTTATCATAAACCTCATCTTTGGCCACCTTTCCGTCGATCAGTGTGATCTTGCGTCTCAGATATTGGATGACCTTTGCATCGTGGGTGGCGAATAGGAAAGTTGTTTCCAGCTCCTCCTTTAACCGAACCATAGTCTTGAGGATATGGTGGGAGTTTTCGGCATCCAGATTTGCAGTGGGCTCGTCCGCCAAAATGATAGCCGGCTTTTTGACCACAGCCCGGGCAATGGAGACTCTTTGGCTTTGTCCTCCTGAAAGTTGCGCGGGTTTTGATTTGGCACGGTCAGCCAAACCCACCCAATCCAGGGCATCCATGACCATTTTTTTCCTTTCATCTGATGAGAATCCCAGCAACAGCAAGGGAAATTCGACATTTTCAAAGATCGTGTAGACGGGAAGCAAGTTAAACGTTTGGAAGATGAATCCGATGTGTTTGTTGCGCAATCTTGCGGCCTGTTTATGGGAGAGATCCTCGATCCTTATTCCCATGACTTCAGCACTGCCTTCGCTGGGTGCATCCAGAGACCCGATGATATTGAGCAGCGTTGTTTTCCCAGACCCGCTGGGACCCACAAGCCCTGCGAATTCTGCTTTTTTAAAGCTTAGGTTCACCTTGTCCAAAGCCACTAGAATGTGTTCGCCCATAGGATATGTTTTCACTAAATTTTTTGTTTTGATTAGATATGAATTTTCCATCAGAACCTCAGTCTCCTCATTCATCAATAATTAAAAATGATCATTACCTGGAAACCCTTCCCTGCAAAAGGATTGTCTCTGGAAGGCGTGGGGTAGATCCGAAAATCTTCGGGATTCCAGAATCCGATGACATTGAATCTCCATTTATCATATGTCCTCTGCCAGCTTAAAAACCGATAAAATTCATTGTTTTCCCAATCATAATAAAATATTCCCGTTATTTCATCCAGTAATCCCAAAGGATATCGGAGAAAAATAGCGGAGAAATTGATGTCTTTGCCTGAGCCAAAAGCTTCTTGAGTGATCGCTAAGCTAAAATGCTCACCCAGGATATTCAAGCCGTTACCGATATCGAACGTATAATCCAAACCGACATTCAAAGCTCTCTGCCAAGGAGCGGAAAGGAGATCGTTCTGTTGATGGACCCATGCGGCCTCAAACCAGATACCGATCCCGATATCCCATTTGCCATCTAGGGCATAACGGTTTTCTGGCGAGATATGCGTTCCAGAAGGAAGAATGATCACAGACGACTTGCCGATATCCGCCCGACGGTGGTGATAAGTCATGGCCATCTCCCCAGTGAAAAGAGGAATCTGCAGCCGTCCCCCATATTCCACAGAATCTTCCTGGGTGGGGATAGCTTCCCAGCCTTTGGTTTTCTCATTTCCATAAAGGCCCCACAACCAAATGTTTGTGTTGTTGACGAAATAATAGCGCAGAAGAAGGCCGTAAACACCATCTGTCAGCTTAAGAGGATCACGTGGGTCCACACTGTCGAACCACATGAGTGGGCGGAGGAGAGTGGCCGAGCCGAAGTTGATTCTCTGCAAGCCGATGCGTGCTTCAAACTGGGATGAAGAAAGTCGCAGCCACAGCCGGTAAGGTTTGATATCCCCATCGGTTTGTACTGAGTCTATTTCTTCAAAGATTCCTGTTCCGAAAGCATGTCCGGATAATTCGGAGTCCAGCATGATGGATTCAGACAACTGTGAAGCCAAAGAAAATTCCGGGATGTATCTTAAGCCGAGCCGTGGTTTAGAAGCTTCCTGAAAATTGATCAAACTCCAACCCGAAAGAAGGCCTCTGTGCCCGAATGTCCAGGAAAGCATGCTGGGAGGTAAGATCAGAAGCGCGATGACCAGAGTAAACAGTTTTTTTATGGTCATCTAAATTGCCTCAGAGTCTGTGCGGATTACCGAAACCAAGTCCTTGCACACGGTCGATCACTTGCAGAGGTTTCAAGTAAAATCTCATTTTAGGATAAATTGCTCCTGTCGGCAAATCTTCTTTTCTGACGTTAACATCCCTATATCCATTACAAAGGAACCATAAGGCAAACTGATTCATTAGCCCTTGGATTTTGCCCCCATCCTATAGAGGTCTTGCTGCATTGTTCACGCCAAAACATAGTCTTTGGGGAACAATTCTGGTGTTTTTCTCGTAGATACAATAGAAGGATGAAGTGCAATCATAGTAAGGAGAATACCATGACAAATAGGTTTTTTCCCGTTTTAGTTTTTTCGTTTCTGGTTTTTGCATGCGGATTCCATTCGGCTGCAGCCGAGGAATTCAACAAAGAATTTCACCAGAGCTTCGATGTCAACAGGGGAGATTCGCTGCGTCTCCGGCATGGCGACGGCAATGTGCGGCTGATTCCCTGGGAGAACAACATCATCGATGTGAAGGTGCGGTACAGGGCCGATATAGATGTATTTGGAATCAGATTAGGTAAAAGGCATGAATTTGACGTGGAATTCAGGCAGACGGAAAATACTGTCTATGTCATCGGAAAAGAAACATCCAACGCGACCATAGGGTACCAGAACAAGAATGTATATGAATATATCTATGAAATTCACTCACCGGATTATATCAAATTGGACCTGGAAGGGGACGACGGAGATGTTGACATAGAAAACTGGAAGGCCGAAATCGAGTGCCGTATCGATGATGGAGATATCAATCTGAGGAATATCGATGGAGAGAAGATCGCTATCTGGGGAGAGGATGGCGATGTGGAGATCGACAACCTTATAGGGGACCTTACTATCGAAGTGGATGATGGAGATCTTATTCTCAATGTATGTGAAACGATGTACTGCCGGCTGGAGACTGAAGACGGGGATATAACCATCAGCAGGTCGAAAGGATCTTTTGACATTGTAGTGGATGACGGAAATGTTGACCTAAACCAGACTGAGGCGAATAGACTGGATATTCAAGCAGAGGACGGAGATCTTGACCTCGACCTGCTTTCTGTTGAAATGTTCGAGGCCGATATCAAGACGGAAGACGGGGATGTCACTGTAGACCTAGATCAGGGATTCTCCACCTCATTTTATGTTTCGGCAGATGATGCGGATTATATCCGGATAGAACTGGATGATGTTGAAGACTATAAAGAAGATCAGACCACCAAGTCCGGAAACATTCACGGGGGAAAAGGGAAGATGAAAATTCGGACTGCCGACGGAAACATCACGATCAAAGAGAATTTTTGATCAGAATTATGTGGGAAAAACCCAAAAATATTCCCTGATTCCAAATATTTAATCCTGATTTCACAGCATCTGTTTCCATATCCTACCTTAAAACACTCCTGTTTATGGATAATTCAGGTTGTTTTCACTTGTATATTAGTGAACGTTGAGTAAAATAAAAGCCAGCGGTTTAGAGCGAGTATCCCATATGAAATGTAAAAAATGCCACTTCGAAAATCCTCAAGATAGTGCGTTCTGCAATAAATGCGGGACAAAGCTATCGGAGCTTGATGGCCTTTCTGTCTCTGTGACCAAAACCATCGAAACAAAAGGAGAGGGATTAACAAGAGGAACGACCTTTGCCGGAAGATACGAGATCATCGAATCACTGGGAACAGGAGGCATGGGGAAAGTCTATAGGGCCTATGACAACAAAATTAAAGAAGAAATCGCCATAAAGTTTCTTAAGCCTGAAATCTCTCAGAATGAAAAAATAATCGAGCGCTTCAGCAATGAAATAAGGCTTTCCCGCAAAATCACCCACAAGAGTGTCTGCCGGATGCATGATCTGAATGAGGCTGAAGGGACACAGTACATAACCATGGAATACGTACCTGGCGAAGACCTGAAAAGCTTCATAAAGCGGGTGGGCCATCTCCCTCCTAGAAAGGCGATCAGCATCGGCAGGCAGGTCTGTGAAGGCCTGGCTGAAGCCCACTCATTGGGAGTGATCCATCGGGATCTCAAGCCTCAGAATATCATGGTGGACAAGAGCGGCAACCCAAAGATCATGGACTTCGGCATTGCCCGCTTGCTCAAGGCTGAGGGAATAACAGGAGAAGGGGCGATCATCGGGACGCCTGAATACATGTCACCAGAACAAGTCGAGGGCAAGGAGACCGATCAGCGCTCGGATATCTATTCTCTGGGAGTTGTTTTGTATGAAATGCTTACAGGGAAAGTGCCTTTTGAAGGGGAGGGCACCTTCAGCATTGCTATCAAACACAGGGATGAAACTCCCCCTCATCCCCGGGAATTGAATCCTGAATTATCCCCTGAATTGAGCGGCATCATCCTCAAGTGCATGGCCAAAGAGAAGGAGAGGAGGTATCAATCTGCTCTGGATCTTCTTCGAGATCTCGATGCCCTTGAGAAAGGTACGGAGACAACTGCGGCTGAGATCAAGCCGCGAATCCCCGCGTTTCTGGTTGAAGAAAGACCGGTCAAAGAAGAAAAGCCTGTTTTTGTTGCCAGAGAAAGTGAGCTCGAGAGGCTCAACACCTTACTTGAAATGTCACTCAAGGTAGGAGGACAGGTTGTTTTTATTACAGGAGAGGCCGGAAGCGGAAAAACCGCTCTTATCCAAGAGTTCGCGAGGAAAGCACAAGAGGCTCATCCCGACCTCATCGTCGCCAGCGGAAAATGCAATGCCCATACGGGAGTCGGGGATCCCTATTCTCCATTTATGGAGATGCTGAGTCTCCTCACGGGTGATGTGGAAACCCGCTGGGCCGCAGGAATGATCACAAAAGAGCACGCTCAACGACTCTGGAGCTTGATCCCTCAAACAATCAAAGCTCTGCTGGATTGTGGCCCGGACCTGATCAATATATTTGTTCCAGGCGCACCCTTATTAGCCCGGGCTGAGGCTTTTGCCCGGGGTCCTGTCGAGTGGCAAATCCGTCTCAAAAGACTTGTAGAACGAAAGGCCATGCTCCCTCCAGATTCGAGCCTCCAGCAGAGTGACCTTTTCGAGCAGTACACGAGGTTGTTGATCGCTCTTGCTCGAGAAAGACCGCTCCTTCTGATGCCCGACGACCTTCAGTGGATCGATGCAGGTTCTGCCAGCCTGATCTTCCATCTCTGCCGCCGTCTGACTGGCAATCGGATCCTGGTCGCAGGATCCTATCGTCCCGATGAAGTCGCTCTAGGAAGAGGAGATGGACGGCATCCTCTGGAGACCGTGGTTCATGAACTGAAACGCGATTTCGGGGATATCGAACTGGAAGTCGGCAAAACAGAAGCTCGAGAATTTGTGGACGCTTACATCGATACGGAACCAAATCGGCTAGACAGAAACTTTCGGGAGACCATCTTTAAACAGACCAAAGGTCATCCGCTTTTTACCGTTGAACTGCTGAAAGAGATGCAAAACCGGGATCTGTTGATCAAAGACAAACAAGGCCAATGGATTCAAGGCCCAAACCTCGATTGGAATGCGCTGCCGGCGCGTGTGGATGCTGTGATCGAGGAGCGTATCAGCCGCTTGAACGAGGACGAGAGGGAAACATTGACTCTGGCCAGTGTTGAGGGGGAAGAGTTTACGGCAGAGGTCTTAGCCCAGCTCCAGGATATCGAAACCCGTAAATTGATCAGGCTCCTCAGCGGAGAGCTGGATAGGCGCCATCATATCGTCTCCGCCAAAGGGATGCGGCAGTTGAAGAATCTCCATCTTTCGCTCTATCTCTTTCGACATATTCTTTTTCAAAGATATCTTTACAATAATCTGGATGAGGTCGAAAGGACCCACCTTCACGCAGAAGTCGGACAGATCCTGGAAAATCTCTACGGAGAACAAAGCGAGGAGGTCTCTGTTCAGCTCGCCAGGCATTTCCAGGAAGCCAGAGTTTTGGATAAAGCCATTGAATATTTGCACAAAGCAGGGAAACGGGCTGTGCATCTGTCGGCCAATGAAGAGGCCATCGTCCACTACAAGAGAGCCTTGGAACTTCTCGAGGAGCTGTCAGAGACTCCCGAGCGTGTACAAAAGGAAATCGCGCTTCAACTTGACTTTTTGGTGCCGGTAGCGGCCACAAAAGGCTATGGGGCTCTGGAAGTGCGTCAGGCAATTTTCAGGGCGCAAGAATTGTGCAACCAAATCAAAGAAACTCCTCAATTCTTTACGACTCTGGTCCAGATAGCAACGCACTATGCCTTCGCGCGAGCGTTCGCGCGAGCGGAATACAGGACCGCGCTTGAATATCAGGACCAGATCACCAAGATCGCCGAACAAACAGGGGATCCCCTGCAAAAGGCGATTTGTTCCTATACGACGATCTGGGCACTTCTCAATATCGGAGAATTGACTAAATCAGCCGAGCATGCTAAAGAGATGAATGCCCTGTATGACCCTGAGAAGCACGGTTTCCTGGCCTATATTTTTGGGTATGATCTGGGTGTTATCAATCGAGGATTCGGATCATGGGCTCTGTGGTTTCTCGGATATCCCGATCAAGCCCGAAAAGATTTGGACATGGCCATGGAACATGCGTACAGATTGGATCATCCCCACACCATTGCGTTTGGCCTGGTCGGGGCCTGTGAGATGGATTGGTTTTTAGGGGATAAGGAAGCCGGCGATCGACACCTCGAAGAGCTTACCCGAATCTCCAATGAGAAAGGATTTGTTTATTGGCAGGCCCACGCTGTTTTTTATGAGGGAGAAAAGATAGGCTTCGAAGGCAAGGTGAAGGAAGGAATTGCCCAGATGCATCAAGGCCTGGCTATGATTGAGGCCACGGGAATCCAGACCTGTTTCACGCGCCTTTTGGCAAGATTGGCGGATGTTTGCTTAAAGACCGGGCAGATCGACGAGGGACTAACCTCTATCGATGAGGCCAGCGAGGTGAGATGCAAATTCGACGAGAAATACATGGAAGCCGAACACTACCGTCTTAAAGGCGAGCTTCTATTGAGGAAGGGCGCAAGTGAAGATGAGGTCATGAAGCTGTTCGAGCAGGCTGTCGAAGTTTCGAAGCAGCAGCAAGCAAAGTCATTGGAGCTTCGTGCAGTGATGAGTAAGAGCCGCTTGTTGCAGAGGCAGGGAAAAAAGCGAGAGGCCCATAAACTGTTGAATGAGACATACAGTTGGTTCACCGAAGGTTTCGATACGGCTGACCTCAAAGAGGCCAAAGCCCTGCTTGAAGAGCTGAAGAACGTTTAGGTTTAAGAATAAACATCTCTAAAACCGTGATGCGGAAACAGTCAGGTAAGCTGACGAATTGGCTTATCTGACTGTGTTTGAGGCTGTCAAAAAGAAATTTGCCTACAACCTCCAGAGATAAGAGGCTTTGAAGAAGAAGCCCCTCTGTGTTTCCAGAAAATCGTTTGCAGGCCTGTATACACCCTCTTCCCATCTGATTTTTTCGTAGAGAGAGCCGTACCCGATGTGGATGACGGTCCCGGGGATGTAGGTGAATGAGGCGAGAAAATCTGTCATCAACCGTTTCCGAAAGGAGTTGTGCTCCACGATAACTCTGAAGAAAAGATATTTGTTTACTTGAAAAGTGTTCTTGCTCCGGATGACTGTGTAGTCATACTCTTTTCGTGAATCAGCATCTCTGGTGAAATCGGAATAGATGAAGCTCAATTCGAGATGAAGCTTTTCCGATGGCAGGTACTTGAGAGAGGCGATCGCATCATTCCCGCTTCCCTGGTAGGGATCGGCGATATATCGGATTTTCTTCTGGTAGTAATATCTCAGGCTGAAGGAAAACTGTTTGGTGATTTGGCTGGAGGCGATAAACCTTCCCCAGCTGGTATTGAATCGTTCATCGAGCCAGACCTCGTTGGAGTAGCGGTATCCGAACACGATGGTTGAATTTCTGAGCAGAAGAAACCTCAGGTCAAAAGTATTATCCGTTTCATAAAGATCGCTGTATTTATCCCGGATCTGGGTGCTGTGGACGATAGGATCGATCCTCTTGATGATTCCTGATTTAGGATAGAACATACGCATGATACCTGATCTGAACCTGGTGATCCCTAATCGTGTGATGTATCCTGTCTCGGTCTGAAAATCCTCTGATATATCCTGGAGTCCGAGCATAATGACCCAGTCTCGAGTAGTATACATGTAGTGAAGACCCAGGGCATGGCCATCGGTTCTTCCGGATTCTTCATCCGGTCTTGTCGAGGACAGGAAACCGTGATATCCAAAAATACTTGACTTGTTTAATCGAAACTGTCCATCCAGGCCCAAGACTCTGTTGAATCCTTTTTCGCGTTCCCGGCCAGTATAGAATCCTCCGATAAAGCTGTCGTTTGCCAAGGCTCGTTTATAACGAAAAATCCCGAAATGAGCATAGTTTTCCGGCTGTTCTTGCGGCAGTTCATCCATGGCATAGATTGCAGCCACTGTGTTTTTGTCTCCTATCCTGCCGTTTAGTTTGAATCCCATCAATGGATCGACAATCGTGCGTGTGTGCACGACTTCACTCAAAGGATCACCCTCATGGAATCCCCCAAAATTGAATTTCTCCAAGCCTTCCAAGAAAAAAGGCCTCTTTTCTTCGAAAAACAGGGCATAACGAAGGTTGAAGTCCACCTGTCCGGCGTCAGCCTCCACTTGACTGAAATCAGGATTGATGGTCCCATCGAAGATCAGATGAGACGTGATCCCGTACTTGGCTGTCAGGCTGAAGTCCCCCACTCCTCCCTCCGAGGCCAGTCTCCCTTCTTTCTGTGCGCTCCTATGGCTGTAGGTTGCACCAGGAAGAATCTCGAATAATTTGTAGTGTTTGACATCGTGAAAAATGAGAGGTCTGGTCTGGGTTAGAAAATTTGGCCCTTGCTTTGGATCCAGAGGAGGATAAGTCCCTCCCTCTGAACGGCGGCTTATCATCCGTTCAAAAATGATCCCCATCTCAACAGGATCTTTATGTGAGAATCGGAGACTCTTGAAGGGAATTCTCAACTCAATCGCATATCCCTCCTCGTCAATTCTCCCGGCACTGTACCACACCATATCCACACTGAAGTCCTCATTTCCGCCTTCAAATGTGGAGTCTCCCTGGATTCCCAGAGGATTGCAGTAAAAGACGTGGAGAAACTGTTGGTCATTGAAGGGGTCCAGGTTGATACAGATCCAGTCATCGGAGCGGATGTTATCCCTGCTGGTTACAGAAGCCTTGATTTTGCCCGGATCGCTGTCGAAACATCTGAACTTTGCCATAATCGGGATAATAGGTCTTGAAACCTGTTTCGCTCGGAGATTTTTGCCACACGGGATCATCCAGGATTCCGTCTAGAACCGGAGGTGCATCCGTTTTATGAGGGATGAGAGGTTCAAGATTATCTCCTGCATATGTTAAAAATGCGATGAACAATATTGCAGAGAACACAAAGAAAGAGGTTGTTGTTTTATTTGTTTTTTTCATGTCGATCAGTCTTTCCTACGGAAATTGAAACAAAAGGTTATAGCACAACTCATTTTTTTTCGTCAATCCTGTAATAAGAGCGAGTTTGTGCTGGTAGAACAAACTTTTTGTCCTTTGATTGCGTCTCTTATAACGAGGTGGATGTTATGTTTGGAAATTATTTGAAGACCGCCCTGAGGAACATTTTACGAAATAAAGGCTATTCCACAATAAACATCAGCGGACTGGCTATCGGGATGGCCTGCTGCTTTCTGATTCTTCTGTTCGTACAGGATGAGTTGAGCTATGACAAATATCATGGGAAAGCTGATCGCATTTACCGTCTCGTGGCTTTAAATAAGTCTGGTGGGGAGGAGCGGCATTTGGCTCCGATCGGAGCCCCTGTTGGGGAGGCATTTGCGAACGCCTTTCCGGAGATACAAAAGGCAGCCCGGTTTAACAGAGGAGAGAGGGTTTTGGTCACATATCGAGACAAAAGATTCTTCGAAGAACGTTTTTTCTATGCAGATCCCGCAGCCTTTGATATCTTCAGTTTCCCCATTGTAAAAGGGAATCTGCAGACTGCATTATCGGCTCCCTTTGCTGTGGTTATAACGGAATCTGTGGCATACAAATACTTTGGCAGAGAAGATCCGGTCGGCAAAAGTATCATTCTGGACAATGAACACAACTACCACATAACCGCTGTCATGAGAGATGTTCCATCGAATTCTCATTTTCGATTCGATTTTTTAGCTTCGTTGGAAACATTGGCGGATCTGCACGGTGAGCGTTTTTTGAAGCATCCGGGCTACATGGCTTTCTATACCTATCTTCTGCTGGAGGAAAATGCAGATCCCAAGGAATTGCAGATGAAGTTTGAAGGGATGGTCAAGCAGTCTTATGGGGAACGGATAGCTTCGATGAGGAGCTTTTATCTGCAGCCGTTGAAAGGCATCCATCTCCATTCCAGACTTGAGTATGAGATCGAGGCGAACAGCAGCATTTCTTTCATTTATGCCTATTCAGCTATTGCATTGTTTTTACTGCTTATAGCCGCTTTCAATTACATGAATCTTTCGACAGCCCGATCTGCAAAGAGAGCAAGGGAAGTGGGCATGAGAAAGGTTCTCGGAGCGCTGCGTTTGCAGCTTGTCAAACAATTTCTCGGCGAGTCTGTAGTGCTTTCTGTTCTCAGTCTTTTTCTTTCCCTCGTATTTGTCTGGCTCTCCCTTCCTCTCTTCAATTCACTCACTGGAAAGCAGCTGGGATTTTCATTCATTTCGAACATCGTCCTTTTACTCAGTCTTGCAGCGATTGTCGCTGCGGTCGGAATCCTGGGAGGTTTTTATCCTGCAATTTTTCTTTCCGGATTTGAGCCTATTCGGACATTGAAGGGGAGATTAGCAACCTACGGGAAAAGCGCCTCCTTCAGGCGTTTACTCGTTCTTGCCCAGTTTACTATATCCATCATTTTGATCATCGGCACATTCGTTATCCGGAATCAGCTCCATTATTTACGAAGTCAAAACTTAGGATTCGATAAGGAGCAGGTCGTAGTAATGCCGATGCACGATCAAGACACTACGAAAGCCTATGAATTGATCAAAGCAGAGATCCTGAAGAATCCATCGGTTTTGAGCGCAACAGCCTCTTCTAGCGTTCCTGGAAAACCTGTCACAAGCATTGCCTATCGTCCTGAAGGATTACCAGAGGATCAGCATGTTTCCATGGATACATATTTTGTGGACGATGATTTTCTGAGGACCCTAAGCATCGAAGTCGCTGCGGGAAGAGGTTTTTCGCAGGAATTTGCAACCGATGAGGAGAGTGCATTTATCCTGAATGAAACCGCTGTTAGAGAGTTGAGCTGGGACGACCCGCTCAACAAACAGGTCGTTTGGCCTTCTGATCTAAGGCGGCAAGATGCGATTGTCAAAAAGGGTCAGGTTGTGGGTGTGGTGAAAGATTTCCATGTGACCTCACTTCATGAGAGTATCGGTCCTGTTCTCTTACAAGTGCGGCCCTCGAGCTTTCAATATATTTCAGCGAGAATTTCGACTGGAGACATTCCGAATACACTTTCTTTTTTTAGGCAAAAATGGAGCCAGTTCTCGCCGGCATTTCCGTTTGAGTACTCCTTTCTCGATGAAGACTTTGATAGACTCTATCGTGCAGATGAGAAAGTTGGGCGTATAATCGGAATTTTTTCCATACTGGCCATTCTTGTAGCCTGTCTCGGCCTCTTTGGACTGGCTTCATATGCCACGGAACAGCGAACAAAAGAGATCGGCATCCGAAAGGTTCTTGGTTCGTCTATCACAGGAATCATCCTGCTCCTTTCGAAGGAGTTTACAAAGTGGGTTCTCATAGCTAATGTCATTGCCTGGCCAGTTGCCTATTATGCGATGAAGCGATGGCTCGGAAATTTCGCTTACAGAGCAGGTATCGGTCTGGAAATTTTTATTTTATCCGGTTTCCTGGCTTTTACCATTGCCTTGATCACGGTCAGCTACCAATCCATCAAAGCTGCCTTGACAGATCCTGCAGATTCGCTGAGGTATGAGTAGCCGCGGCTCACTCCCTGTAATCGAATTCCCTCCTTGAAATATGCTTGCATTTTTGGGCTCTGATTTGGTATATTTCATAGGAACTTTTTGAGGTGATCATTCTGCCCAGTTCAAGATGAGACCGAAAGGAGAAGGATCATTCAGATAATGAAGTCAAGACGCTCGAGCAAAGGGAAAGATCTCTTCCAGAAATGCTATAAGTGGAAGGATTGGAAAAAAGCCCAGCAGTTCGGTTATTACCCCTACTTCACGCCTATCGAGAGTGAAGCGGGGGCTGTCGTTTTCATAGATGGAAAGCGCAAGATCATGCTGGGATCTAATAACTATATGGGGCTCACCAACCATCCCGAAGTCAAACAAGCAGCCATCGAAGCTGTGACGAAATATGGCTCCGGATGCACAGGGTCAAGATTTCTTAACGGTACTCTGGACATCCATGTCGAGTTGGAGGAGGTTCTCGCGGATTGGCTCGGAAAAGAAGCTGCTCTGGTTTTTTCTACCGGCTTTTTTGTCAACCAGGGAGTGATTTCCTCACTCGTGAATAAAGATGATGTCGTGATCTCAGACAAGCTAAATCATGCCAGCATTATCGAGGGCTGCCGTCTTGCCGGCGGGGATACTTTCCGCTATAAGCACAATGATCTTAAAGACCTCGAACGAACACTTCAAAAGATTCCCCATGAAATTGGAAAATTTATCGTTGCCGATGGCGTTTTCTCTGCAGAAGGAACGATTGCTGACATCGCTGGAATCGTCCACCTGGCCCGCGATTACAATGCCCGTGTGATGATCGACGAAGCCCATTCGATCGGAGTTTTTGGCTCGGAGGGAAAGGGAATCTCCGAGGCTCAAGGACAGTTGGAAAGTGTCGACCTCATCATGGCAACCTTCAGCAAATCGTTTGGCGGTGTGGGAGGATTCGTAGCCGGGCCTTACGAGGTCATCATGTGGATCAAACATAAGGCCCGCCCGATGATATTTTCTGCCAGCCTTCCTCCCTCATCTGTGGCAGGCGCGCGCAAGGCCCTCGAGACGACAGACGAGAAGCCGTGCTTCGCAACTCAGCAAAGATGAAAAAGGGCTTCCAAGAGATAGGATTCGACACCGGCGAGTCGAAGAGCCAAATCATTCCTCTTATGATCGGCGAGGATATGAAATGCCTGAAGTTTTGGAAGACCCTGTTTAGTGCCGGAGTTTTCACCAACGCCTTTATACAACCTGCTACTCCACCAGGGGGAGCGCTGATTCGGACATCCTACATGCCCACCCATACTGATGAGATGCTGGATGAAGCCCTCGGACTTATGGAGGACATGGGCAAAAAATATAAGATCATCTAAGATAAGAAAGGGGGATAGCTAAATACCCAGTGAAGGGATGCCTTCCTGACTAATATCAACGCGCAAATTAATTCTACATTGTCATGGCGAGCGAAGCATGGCCATCTCAATGTGACACTGGAATGTGTACATTCCTGGTTCTAGGGGCAATTCTGGAACCTATAGTATGTTTGAATAAAATGAAGCATTATGCTGTATAATTATCTGGATTATAATCAACATGTGCCTTTCAAATACAATGGGCAGGATGATAAAGTGCAAATAAATGAAAGTCATTTGTTGATTTTTTGAAATCGCCAAAATTACCCATGTTTGCACTCTAAAGCGTATATCAAAGATGGAGGAGTCATGAAACCAAAAAGATCACTCACTCTCACACTTATTTTCTTCACTTGTATCCTTCTTTCTGGCTTCCAAGAGAAAATCAAACCTCTCCCTATCTCAGGATTCGAGGAAAGCGGCACCTTCAAGCTGATCGTACAGGATACAGAGATAGGCTTGATTCAGTACAGCTTGACTGCCGATGGCCAGTACAATCGAAAATTCATCCTTTCTATGGGAGGACAAAAGGCCGAATACAATATAAAGGTCAGTTCTAATCCCAATGGAGAATGGGAAACAATGGAGATTGTCGTCCCCACGGAAAAGGTTTCGGTGAAGCGGTTGGCGGATAAGGCGGAATATCACCTGGAAAAGAAAGGGGAAACCTACAGTGTTAGCTTGACCGACAAACATATCCTGTACGACAACTACGGGCCTGTGTTCGAAGGCCTGATGATCAAAGAATACGATATGGAGAAAAAGGGGATTCAAAAATTCTCCCGCTTCATTGTACCGTCTCGGTTTGAAGATGTGGAGCTTGAATTCAAAGGAAAGGAAATCCGCAGGGTCAAAGATAAGGAATTGAGTTTCAACCGGTTTGATATGAAGCTCTTGAGCATCGATATACAGCTCTGGGCAGACCAGCAGCACAGACTTATGCTCATGAATGTACCGATCCAGCACGCCGCTTTTGTTAGAGAAGGATTCGAGGACCTGCTTCTTGCGAGGGTAGAAGATCCGCTGCTTTCTAAGCCGCAGTATGAAGTGACAAAACAAACGGTCATGATACCCATGCGGGATGGAGTGAAACTTTCCACTGACCTGTATTTCCCCCAAGAAGAAGCTTCAAAATTTCCGGTGGTTTTGGTCCGTACACCCTACAAAAAGGAAATGCACGAGCTCACCGGAAATTACTATGCCAAAAGAGGATATGTGGTCGCTGTACAGGACTGTCGGGGGCGATTTGCATCGGAGGGAACCTGGGAGCCCTTTATCCATGAATCCAAAGATGGCTATGATTCCATCGAATGGTTGGGCACTCAGGAGTGGTCTTCGGGAAAAGTGGGCATGATAGGCGCTTCCTATGTGGGCTGGGTCCAACTATGGGCGGCCTCCGAGAATCCCCCTCATCTGACCACCATCATTCCCAATGTGGCGCCGCCGGATCCGTTTTACAACATTCCTTATGAGTACGGCTCCTTTTTTATCTTGGGAGCCATTTGGTGGGCCGAGATATTGGAAACAGAGGCCACCGGGGACCTCTCTGGAAGGAGCATGGCTCAGATCAATGAGAGAAAGTACGAGCAAATACTGAAGTCTCTGCCGGTCATCGATCTTGATGAAAAAATATTGGGGAAGAAAAATCCTTACTGGCGTAAGTGGATTCAACACAACACAAATGATGACTACTGGCAGCGTTCCAATTTTATGGATAAATTGAAAAACCTGGATATTCCGGTGTTTCTCCAGTCCGGCTGGTTTGACGGAGATGGGATAGGCAGTAAATTGAATTATATGACGCTGAAACAGTCGAAGAACAAGTCCATCAAACTCATTCTCGGACCCTGGGGGCACACAGACCAGTCTCACTCCAGAGTGGGCGATTATGACTTCGGAAAAGAAGCTGCACCGGACCTACAAATCCTGTACCTTCGCTGGTTTGACTACTGGCTCAAAGGAGTGGATAACAAGATTTTGGAAGAGCCTCTAGTGGAGTACTTTGTGATGTTTTCCAACAAGTGGCTGAAAGGAGACATCTATCCCTTGCCAGAGACACAGTTCACCAAATTCTATCTGGAAAGTACTGAAGGGGCCAACACTTCGAAAGGTGACGGAGTTTTGGTTACCGAGATATCCGATAAAGGAAGAGAATACGATCAATACGTCTACGACCCAGGAGATCCAACACCATGGCCAGAGTACTATTATAAGAGCGAAGAGGAGATCAAACAGGAAAAAGATAAAACCATCGATCTTGAAGAATATAAAAAACGAGTCGAAGCCTTCCATAATAAAGTCTCGGATGCGCGTAAGGATATGCTGGTGTACCAGACACCATCGCTTGAGGAACCTGTCTCTGTTGCAGGCCCCTTATCCGCTGTGCTTTATGCCTCCACGTCAGCGCCTGACACGGATTGGTTTATCACCTTGATGGATGTGGATGAGGAGGGGAAAATCTTCCATCTCGTGCGGGGAACCATCCGGGCCCGCTTCCGCAATTCCATGCAAAAACCAGAGCTTCTCCAGAGAGATAAAGTATACCGGTATGATATCGATATGTGGCAGACAGGGATAACCTTTCAGAAAAGTCATCGGATCAGGATCGAAATATCGTCTGCACTCTTTCCGATGTTCTCACGCAATTTGAATACCGGGGGACACAACGAAACGGAGACAAAATTCCAGAAGGCCACACAAAAAATTTTCCATTCAGAGGAATACCCCTCCCATATTTTACTTCCTGTGGTAAACCTGGATGACTAGAAATACCGGGTGAAGCTTACCCAGAGATCGTCGCCCAGCTTCCAGTAAGCGGCAACGGCATCTTCGGCTGTTTTAACGCAGTATTCGGTCAAAAACTGTCTCGCCTTGGCCGGATCTTCTTGGTAGAGACGAAGAGCCTCCTCTTCGATCTGAGCCTGATCGGCAAAGACCTTGTTCTCGATCTCCGACCAGATCTTCGCTATTCCCTCGCTCATAGGCTGCCAACGGAAAAGAGCTAGTTGACTAACCCGTCGGAAGGCCCACCACGCACAATCTTTACGGAATTCTCCCCGGCCGTCGACCATGTAAGAATCTGGCATCTGTGTGATTCCACAATAGAAGGGTGTATGGGGTGTTGTGGCAGGATTGTCGTACCCCAGCCAGACCACTCCGCCGATGGGATCGGGAAGCCAGCTCCGGGACTGTGTGATTTGAAGATAGGTCGCTGCTTTGCAGCAGATCGTGCGCTCGCGCTGCACCTTCAAGAGTGTCATCAAGTCTCTATTCAGAAACGGGCTGGCCACAGGACTTTTCACAGTCTCTCCGCTGCGATTGACCATAGTCAGACTTTGAGTCATATCAAAGGGAGTATCCTGATAGGTGTCCCGAAAGATGTCCAGGACATCTTTGACCGATAATTTTTTCTCCGGCTTGACCGAAAGGGGAAAGTTCTCGCCGTTAGGATCCAGATTCAGAGATGGTGCGACTTGGCTCAAAACACGCCATTCCCGCCGCCGGGAACCCATGCTGCGGCGTGAAGCATAGGCATAGCAGAACTCGAAAGGCTCGCCGCTCTCGGGGCTCCACCAGCCCATCTCCTGGGCGAGAGTATAAACATTATCTGAAGCCATGTAGTTTTCTGGATCCTTGAGATCGATCTGCCGAATCCGGCAAGCATTGGCTGATACTCCCACATGGTCGTCTGGGATGCGGACTGCAGCCCAGACAGCTCCTTTTTTGCCCTCTCCGGGCCCCAAAATCTCGAAGTGCCAGGTTTCCTGAGGATCGGCAAAGGTGAAACACTCGCCGTAGTCGTTGTATCCATAGGTCTTGGTTAGCTCGTCGGCGATCCGGATCGCCTCGCGGGAGGTCTTCGCCCGCTCTAGGACCAATCTGTAGAGCTCGGGGCAGTCGATGATCCCCTCTTTGCTCCGGAGCTCTCTCTTCCCTCCGAAAGTGGTCTCGCCGATGGCCAGTTGGTACTCGTTCATGCAGGGATAGGCGGTATTGATGAAAGCGTATGTTTCTGGAACCTGCAGGATCTCACCTTTTTTTAGAGGACGGTCGTTCGGGCCCTTGGTCCTTTTGGGTTGGAGATAGACAGGACACATATCTCCTGCTTTGTGCTTTTTATGGGGGACGATATTGATCCATGTCCGGTCCGTGTTGCTGTCGCAGGAATGCGACGTCATGGTCGAGCCATCGACCGACGCAAGCCTCCCTACTATGACGCTGGTGCAAGACTCGAGTGCAGGATCATCTCCTCTCTCGATTTCTGCTGTGGACAGTAAAGCCGGTCCACAGACAGCCAACACTACAAGTGCCACATAAATTAAAAACCTATTGATCCACTTTCTCACCTAGCCTCTCCTTTCTTTTATTTAATATGGAATGTTAAGACTATTAAGTCGTAATGATTCCTGATAATTTGTCATTTTTCAATGCGTTTACACCAATAAGCTTCTAACACAAGAAAAGGCCAGGGTCAATCATATACTGGTGGACCTCTACGATTTTCGCGCTGTAGGATTATTCAGAACGGAGGGAATCGACAGGATTGGCTGTGGCTGCTTTTACAGCGTGAAAACTGACAGTGATCAAGGCAATGAGTAATGCAGCCGCTCCGCTTAGGACAAAGGGCAGGGGAGTCAGTTCAATTTTGTACGCGAAATCTTTAAGCCACATACTGATCAAAAAGTAAGCTACTGGCCAGGCAATAATGTTTGATATTAAGACCCACTTAGTGAATTCTTTGGAGTAGAGAACGGCTATTCCTCGAACCGTGGCGCCCAGAACCTTCCGTATTCCGATTTCTTTGACTCTTTTGTTCGTTAGAAAGGAAGCCAGACCGAACAGCCCCAGGCAGGAAATGAATATGGCCAATCCTGTAAAGATTGATATGAGTTTGCCCGTCTTTTCTTCAGCATCATAAAAACTGAAATAAGCATCCCTCATATATCTGTAATTGAATTCTTCCTCACCCAATACCGTTTTCCAGACATTTTCCATATATGTGAGAGTCGCTTCTGGATTTTCAGGTTGTATTTTGGTTGCCATCAACAGATAAAATTTGGGATCAATATAAATTATCATGGGACTGATTTCGTTATGCAGGGATTTAACATGAAAATCCTTCACTACTCCTATAACTGTGACTTCCTTATTGCCGGGAATAAGCAATTTCTCACCGACCGGGGATTCAAATCCAAACATTTTAACCGCAGTTTCATTCAAGATGGCGCTTTCTTTATTGTCGGTGGAATATTCTTCTGAAAAATCTCTTCCATCGATTATCTCTAATCCCATCGATTTGACAAATCCAAAATCAGCCGGGAGCGCTTGGATAGTCATATAATCCTCATCCTCCGCACCCTTTTTTCTTGCTGTCATATTGTATTGACTATTGATGCCTGGAACAGTGTAGACAGCAGTTACTTCCCTGACGCTTTGATGTTTGAGAAATTCATTCTTCAAAACGGGGTACTTCTCTTTGGCTTGGGGATTGGTGAAAGGCTTGGGGATTGGTGAAAGGCAAATAGGATAAGACGACATCCTCCTTGTCGAAGCCTAAGTCTGTGTTTTTCATAAAATCGATTTGTTGATAAATGATCATTGTTCCTAAGATCAAAATGATTGAGATAGCAAACTGCAGAACGACCAACACGTTTCTGAAGGATAACTTCTCCGAACCTTTCATGATGCTTTTTTTCATGATATCCACAGGATGAAATTTCGACATAAACCACGCCGGATAACTTCCTGCCATAAATCCAACTATGATAATCATCAGAACAACCATTCCATACAAATATTGGAAATGAGATGTGCTCGACACAAATGAAGCATCCAAGTAGGAGTACAGGGATGAATTGAGAATATTGAAAAGCACAATACCACATATCATTGACACGGTGGCCACCAAGAGAGATTCGGTCAGAAACTGTCTTATCAATTGTGCTCTGTTGGCACCCACGACTTTTCTAACCCCTATTTCATTCATTCGATCGAGGTATCTCGATGTGGATAAATTCATGAAATTAAAGCAGGCTACAATGAGCACCAGTATGGCCGCAGATAGAAATAAATACACGTAGATGATGTTTCCCTTTACACCGACATCACCTCTCGATTCAGTATCCCAATGGATGTCGGATAGCGGCTGCATTATGAACTCCATCTTATCAGTAAACCATTTTCCGGTGTTCTGGTTTAGCAAATCATTCAGCTTATCCTCGACACTGTTCAATAGAGAATTTTCTCTTAATACAAAATAGGTTAGGTCATCACCCCACTGCGTCCACGGTTGTTCTGGGTATTCACCCAACGATTGGATTGTCGAATAGGATACCAATATTTCACAGCGAAGATGGGTGTTGGTTGGAAAATCTTTAAGTAATCCTGTTACTTTGTAAAGATTATCGTTGATGTTGATTGTCTGTCCGATCGGCTCTTCAGTACCGAAATACTTTTTTGCTATTTTTTGACTTATGACTGCTGAGAATGGATCCTTCAGTGATGTAGCCTCATTTCCTTTCAAAAATTTCCAGCTGAATATGTCAAAAACCTCAGGATCGGCATGAAATATTTGGGATTCTTTGATTTTTTCGTTTTGTGAATTGAGGATGATCATTTCATTGTTAGTTCTCACTCTTGCCGCAACCTCCACTTCAGGGATCTCCGTGTTTAATGCTGGCGCGATCGCCGGCATAGTACCGGCAAATTTCATTCTGCTTCCCTCTTTTCCCCAATCCACATTGATGCGGTAGATTCTATCCCCCTTTTTGTGGAAATCGTCATAGCTTATTTCATTAACCACATACATCAACATGAGAAGGCAGACCGTCATTCCGGTCGCTAATCCGAAAATGTTGATAAAGGAATATCCTTTATGTCTTTTAATGTTTCTGAAAGCTGTTTTTATATAGTTTTTGAACATGGCAAAACCACCAAAAAGGGATTCTATCATAAGAGGCACGATGATAATGAAGAACTGGAAGGTGTTTTGGATTTTCACTCTGAGGAATCCTTTTTTCTCCAGGTCTTCGACGAATCTATATTCGAGATCTTCTCTGATAGAGGAGTACATATCCTCATCTGTTATCAGGGAAAGCACCCATCTCTTGAGTCTAGAAAGCTTGTACTCCCGCACGTTTATTTGATCCTTTCTCTTATTTCATATCAGGAACTTCTGCCCACATGACCTTGTTCAATTCCTGGATGGATCTCAGTTTCTTTTCCCCGAGGGGTGTGAGGGTATAGTAGATACGCGGCCTTCCTCCCATATTTGTAGAACCCTGGGCCCTTTTCGTCTTAACATAGCCGTTTTTCTTGAGCCGGCTTAAAGGAGCATAGATTGCACCTGAGAGCCACTTTGTACCTGTGTCTCTCTCGACCTGTTCTCTTATGGAGATACCGAAAGCGTTTTCCTTCAATTTCCAGATGGCCAAAAGCAAAATCTCTTCGATCCTGGATAAAAACTGCATTTAAGCTCCTTTCTTATAGTATTCGTTATATAGTATTTATACTATAGTATTCTTTTTTTGGCTTGTCAAGCGGTATTCCCTATTTGACACAAAATTTTTTATTATGATATAAGTCAGAAAAGCATGGCCGCTGCAGACCATGGTCTAACGGAGAAAATCAAAAATTGAATAGGTAGGAGTCAAGAATGAAAAGAAAGCTCTATTCAATCGGTCCGATTGTTTCTCTGGCTCTTCTGCTTTCCTTTGCCCTTTGCTGCCGTCAGTACAAAAAGGAAGAAATCACAGAGGATGAGGCAAAAGCCATTACTGCACAAATTTTAAAAATTTGGAATGAGGGAAACCTGGACTTAGCTGACCAGATTTATGCTCCTGGCTATGTGAGACATCATCCGACGGCTTCAGTCAATGCCAGCCTGGACGATCTTAAAAATACGGTTACAGTTAACCGTGCAGGATTCCCTGACTATAATCTCACGTTTGATGAGATGATCTTAAATGAGGACAAGATCATAGTCAGGGCAACAGTCACGGGCACGAATACAGCACCAATAGGAGAACGTCCGGCTACAGGCAAGAAGATACACATGGCAGGGATCTATATTTATCAGATAGCAAACAAAAAGATTGCCGAAGAGTGGACATATTTCAACCTATTGAGCTACTATCAACAGCTTGGCTTCACTCTTTCTCCTCCTCAAGTCGAGGAAGTTCCAGAAAAGAAACAGTAAATTTTGACACTGATTTTGCTCTGTGATATAAGCAATTTATACGATATTTGAACAATCCCAAGAATAAATTTACGGATTTATATGCGCTTTCTTAGAGATTTTTATAAACGGTATGACACTCTGTTCAATTTCATCTTCCTTCTCTGTTTTTTATATCTGTTTCTTTTCAGCCTCGAGCTTATGGGTACCTCTCTCAAAATGTTCGGCAGAGGGTTGGCAGAAGCCCTCATCGCAACGACAACCAACCCTATGGTCGGACTGTTCATCGGAATTCTTGCTACCTCCATCATCCAATCTTCTTCGTCTACGACTTCTATTGTCGTAGGATTGGTCGCTGGCGGGGCGTTGAACGTGGGGAATGCCATTCCTATCATCATGGGAGCCAATATCGGAACGTCGGTGACCAATTTACTGGTGTCATTGACTCAAATTAAACGCGATAGGGAATTCAGGCGAGCTCTATCAGCGGCAATTGTACATGATTTTTTTAATGTGCTTTCAGTTGTGGTTTTATTTCCTCTCCAGTATTTCACGAATTTTCTGGGCCATGCTGCAACTTTCTTGGGGGAAAAGTTCCAGAATATCGGAGGTTTGAAGTTTCTAAGCCCGGTCAAGGCCTTGACCAGGCCTCCTGTAGAGGCTTTGAAGAGATTGGTCGGAGATTATCCTTGGATTATCTTTGCGCTCTCGCTCATCATTTTGCTTGTAGCACTGACCAGAATGGTAAAGTCTTTAAAGGTTCTGGTCGTTAAGAAAGCTGAAGTCTGGTTCGACCGCTATCTATTCAAAACCGCCTGGCGGGCCTTTCTGATAGGATTGTTATTGACGGCCATGATTCAGAGCAGCTCTATAACCACATCTTTGGCTGTTCCCATGGCAGGCGCTGGACTTTTAACCATAGCACAGATTTTCCCTTACACTCTGGGTTCTAATATCGGGACCACAGTCACGGCAATACTGGCAGCCCTGGTGACTGGAAATTTAGCCGCCATTATCATTGCCTTTTCCCATCTGTTGTTCAATGTATCAGGCATTATTGTCTGGTGGCCCTTCAAGTTTGTCCCGATCGGATTGGCTGAAAGCTTCTCCAAGATCGCTGTAAAAAAGAAAATCATTCCTATTCTGTATGTTATCATTGTCTTTTTTATAATACCGATACTATTTATTATTATTATCTCAAGATGAGGAGAGATTTGAATGTTTAGAAAATTACTTGCAATTTTCAGAAAGGACACTCTTATGCACCGCGCCTATCAGCGGTCTTTCGAGATGCTGGATATCACACTCTCCATGTATGAAGAGGCGAGAGAGTCCCTTCGGAAGCGGGACGATAATGAGGTTAACCTCCAGGTCAAGGAGACCGATAAAAAGGTCAACAGCTACGAGCGAGAAGTCCGGCGCATGGTTTTCAATCATCTTGCTGTCCAGGGTACAGCAGATCTGCCGGCAGGGTTGGCCCTGATCAGCATCATCATCGACATCGAGCGCATCGGAGATTATACCAAGAACATGGTTGAACTTGCTCTTGACCATCCTGGTTTGCTGCACGGAGGTGAATTCGAGGGCGAGATCGTCCGGATTGAAGAGGCACTTAGAGACAATTTCGTTCAGACCAGGAAATGTTTCGAAGAAGAGGATGCAGATATGGCCCTCGAATTATTGGAAAAATATGCTTGGGTAAACGATGCCTGTGATCAGATTTTGGTGGATGTCGTCAAAGAGAAAGATAAAAATATCAAGCCTGGAGATGCCGCTGCTCTGGTCCTGTATACCCGGTGGCTCAAGCGGATCAACTCTCACCTCCGCAATATCACCACCAGTGTAGTCAATCCCTTTGATCGCATCGGGTTTGAACCCAAAAAAGAATAATTCGATTTTTTAACTCATTTTTGGAGGTGTCAACATGGAAAAACACCCAAAAAAAATTATGGACCAAAAAATTATCGATTTATACGGTGATTACACAAATGGAACACTCAATCGACGTGAATTCCTCAAAAAATTAGCTGTGATCGCTGGCGGTACGGCTGCTGCGGTTGCGCTGCTGCCCATTATAGAAGACAGGTATGCCAGAACCCAAATCGTCCCCCAGGATGATCCCCGCCTTGATACGGAGTACATCGAATACCCCGGTGAAACAGGTGAGGTCCGCACATATTTGGCGAGGCTAAAGGGAGAGGCAAAACTGCCTGGCGTGATCGTGATCCATGAAAACAGAGGTCTTGTGCCCCATATCGAAGACGTGACCCGGCGCGCGGCTTTGGAAGGATTTTTAGCCATCGCTCCAGACGCCTTGTCACCGCTCGGGGGAACTCCAGAAGATATTGATAAGGGCCGATCGCTCATGCGAGAACTCGACAGTGAGGCAACTACAAAAAATTATGTGGCTGCGGTTCGATACCTGAAGACGCATCCTCGTTCCACAGGAAAAGTGGGTTGTATGGGCTTCTGTTGGGGAGGAGGAATGACGAACCAGGTGGCAGTGAACTGTCCGAGTCTGGACGCCGCAGTTCCTTTCTACGGCAGGCAGCCTGCCCCTAAAGATGTACCGAAAATAAAAGCGTCACTGCTCATCCATTATGCCGGTAACGACCAAAGAATCAATGCGGGCATCGAAGCGTTTGAAGAGGCTCTCAAGAAAACGAGCGCAGAGTATTCGATATATATGTACGAGGGAACTGGTCATGCCTTTTTTAACGACACCGGATCGCGGTATAATAAGGATGCCGCCGAACTTGCATGGGAACGCACAATAGCTTTCTTGAAAGAAAAGCTCAAGACTTAGCGAGGCTTACCCAGACAGCATTTTTTGTACTTCAGACCGCTGCCGCACGGGCAGAGATCATTGCGGCCAATTTTGTGATCAGGCCCGAATTCTGGGGATCGTTCTGCTGCCGTTTTCTTATCCAGCATTTGGCAGCGCCATTGCTTTGCGACCTCTTCCACGAACGGACGGCAGTGGTTAAAAAAACGCCTGTAACCTGCACACAGGTAGTTCAAACCTGCTTCTCCGTCCGGCGTCTGGATAAAGCGGTTCTTTGGGCACTCGCCGTTGCACATGGACCTGACCTCACACTCCAGGCAGTAGCGGGGGAGAGGGTCCAATTTAGCTTGCCCGAATGCTCTCTGTTCCGGACTCTCCAACAGTTCGACTAATGATGTCTCGATGATATTCCCGAGACGATGCTCTGCATCGACAAAATGATCGCAGGAGAAGAAATCGCCGTTGTGTTCGATGACAGGAACGTCACCGCAAGTGGGACGAAAAATACATAGAGAATGCTCCTGTTCGAATGCTGTTCGGGCCGCTTCCTCGAATATCTGTACCTTGATCCGTCCGATATCTTGACTCCTCCACTCGTCGAAGATGGTGCAGAGAAAAGCGCCCCAAGCTTCAGCCGGAACGGTGAGGTTGCTGACTCCGCTTTCAGCCTCCCGTTGAGGGTCTACCATGGGTAAAAAGGTTACGTACGGGGCTTCGATCTGTTTGAAGAAGCGGTAGACCTCGGTAGGATATCTGACGTTGTGTGCGTTCACAACACACAGGATATCTGTAGAGATCCTGTGCTTCTGCAGGAGGTTATAGCCCTGGATGGTCTGCTCGTAGGTAGGTTTTCCTCCTTTAGTCACCCGGCAGCGGTCATGCAATTCCTGGGGACCGTCCAGACTAAGTCCAATCACAAACTCCTCTTCTGCAAGAAATCTGCACCACTCCTCATCCAGGAGGGTTCCGTTGGTCTGCATGCCGTTTGCGATTCGCCGGTTTGAGGGCTGATGCTTGCGCTGGAGCGCCACAATTTTATGAAAGGTGTCCAATCCAAGAATGGTCGGCTCTCCCCCATGCCAGGAGAAACGGATCACATTTTCGGTGGAAGCCTCGATGTGCTGGACAATGTACTCTTCCAGAATGATATCGGGCATGCGAAAAAAGTCCCCCTTTGGGTACAGGTGCTCCTTCTCCAGGTAATAGCAGTACTCACAAGCCAGGTTGCAGGTGGAGCCAACCGGCTTGACAAAGATCTGAAAATCACGGGAAGCTTTGACCATTTTCAATTCCCGAAATCCGGGACATATACCGATTTCCTGAAATCGGTGACCTGTCCTATGGATTTCTGCAAAGAGTATAGGCGAACGCATACTATGGGTCAAGGGCGCTCAAAATAAGGAGATTTGGTGAGCTTGAAATATGAAGTTCTTAAAATAATATGGGTGAGATGCCGATTTTAGGGAAAATTTATTGTTTGCTTCGTGTAGCCCTTGGGTACAGAATACGTACCAGACGGTGCAGGTTTCTCAGTCACTTCCAGACATTGTGATTCCACATTGATTACAGTTCCAAATATATTGATCTCAGCCTCTGTGGCGATCTGGAATCCTTTAACGGTATCCAATTTGGCCAGCTCCTTCTTTGAGTTTTCATCTATATCGAGCATTCCCAAAATGTACTTCATGAAAAATTCCTCCATCACCTGTGTATATTTTTTATAGTCAGGGGGAAGGTCATCGGTTGTCCACATTTTAATTTTGTATTTCGGCATTATGTTCAATGCTGGGACCAAAAAAACCATCTCGAATTCAGATGACACACAGTTCCAATTCGCGATCTTTTTCGTTTCGCCGGTGAGGTTCACTTTGACATCGCTGATTTTTATTGATTTTATCACTTCAGCAGCTTTGGCAGAATGGCTGGAGACGAGATCGAGCAGCTTTTCCCTGTTGATGTCTGTGGGAATCTCGTAATAAACCTTAGGTTTGTGTAAGATTAAACACAATTTTTCTTTATCATAGTCGATAATCAGGCTGAACTCGCTTCCAATTTGGGCAAATTTGTTCTTTGCCAGCCACTGCTCCTTGATTTCTACCTTTTCACCTTGTGATTTCCCCATCATGTCAAACGGCTTTGTCCGTTCTACAGTTTTCATATAAACATCAGCGCTTAAAAAGAAAGCGAGAATCAAGATCACAATGACAATCAATGCCAATTTTTTCATTCTTTCCTCCTTTCCGTATTTTCCATTCTATTCTTTATGACAAATGCCTTAAACAGCTATTTCACTCCAGGTTAGTGCAGTTTGAGTTGCTCTATATGGCGTGTCAAGGCCAAGGCAATCTCTACTAAAGGGGAGGTTTGTTCTGAAAGAGTCTGAATGAATTCTTCTCTGGCTGCAGGATCAATGAGATAGGCATAAGGATCATTGATTGAGGCTGGACGCAAACTGATGTCGGTATCGCCTCTTATTGTTTGCAGAAAAGCGCTGAGGAGTCCCTCGTCGGCCTGTGTCAGGAGCGAACCCACACTCATTTCTCTCAGCCTCTCGTTTAGAGATTCCTGCCGGAGTAGCGAGGCCGCTGTAATCTTGCGGATCTGAAGCACTTCCTGTCGGAGCTGTGAGATCTCACCACCCCGCTGCCAATTTGACTGGAGAAAATAGCCCGCTGAAAAACCCACAACCAGAAGGAGGAGAGCATAAGACAACTGATAGGCAGGCTTTTTGGGCATAAGGCGTTCAAGCCAATTCCCTTTGCTCTTGAAAGCGTTAGCCGAAATGATTTGCCAAGATTTCTCCTTATCCGGGAGGGGAATATCCTCTTTATCATTCAATAGATGACTCAATTTTTCCACCTTATCGAAATTACGAGCGCATCTCGAGCATTCTCTGAGATGTGCTTTGAGTTGATCTTTTTCTGAGGCTGTCAATTTTCCGTAAACACTTATGGTTATGAGATTTTGACTTTCCTCGCAGTTCATTCTTCCCTCCACAGCGGTTCTAATTGATTTCTCAATTTTGAAACCGCCCGTTGAAGCTGTTTTTTCACAGTGCTTTGACTGCACTGCAATCGGTCTGAGATGTCCTTTAGAGCCTTGTGCTGAAGGTGCCTTAGATCAAAAATTACGCGCTGCTTTGGAGACAGTATGTTGAGAGCACTTTTCACCTGACTCATTGTCTGATGCGCGATCGCAGTTTCTTCAGGTGAAGAATCTTGTGATTCTGGTTCACTGTGAAAGTCTGTGAGAGACTCTATCTTGTCTACTCGCCTCTTTTTTCTTTTTCTTAGATAGTCCATGGAGCAGCGATACCCGATTTGATAGATCCATGCAGAAAAGTTGGTGCTGATGCTGAAATCAAATTTTTTGATGCCTTTGAAGGCTTTGATGAAGGTATCCTGCATGATGTCTTCGGCATCCTGCTGGGATCTTGAATAGCGGTAGGCGAGACGATAGATCATTTCGTAATGATTTTCATACAAATCTCGGAAGGCACTTTCATTGCCCTCTTTGGCCAACAGTATAGCCACCTGGTCAGTCCTATTTATGTCCACATCATGACTCATCATATATGTATTACGCTAAAAAGTTATTCCAGGTCGACACTCCGTAAAGGAAAAAAAGAAGCGCTCCTGCCGTTCAAAGGCTCCAGCCATTCCTGTATTCGAGCGAAACAAATGCATTAGCCTCGTCATTGTTTGTTATTTTCAGGTTTTCTGCATCCCAATACAGCTTGTCATTGACTCTTTTCGCAATATTTCCTAGTAGAACGACCTCTGTCAACGGACCAGAATATTCAAAATTCGCTCCAGCTTGTCTTCCTTCCTTGATTGCCCGAATCCAATCCTGCTCATGTGTCCCATCGATCCGTGGAATGCTTTTTTCGGGTCTTTCGTATTCGGTCATTTTTGAGAAGGGAATGAGTTGAGGACTGTCGCCATAGACACCGCAGGTCAAAATAGCTTTGTCCCCTTTGAAAAGCACTCCGCCTTCGATATCTCCGATTCTTCTTTCGTCCTCCAATTCCTCAGGTCTGGAAGGCTGCAGGCCGTCATACCAGGTCAATTTCAAAGGAGGCATATCCTCCCTGGCTGGGAAATGGTAGGTAACCAGGGAGGCGACAGGGTGGGTGTGTTCATTGTAATCTGTCCGGCTCGCTTCCACAGAAATCGGATGCCCTAATTTTAATGCCCAGAATACAGGGTCGAGCGTGTGGCAGCCGCGGTCGCCCAGCATGCCGCAGCCGAAATCCCACCATGCCCGCCATTTCCCGGGATGATAGCAGGGATGATAGGGTCTGTATGGCGCAGGCCCCAGCCACAGCTCCCAGTCAAGCGTTGCAGGCACAGCGACAGTATCTTGAGGTGGGGACGAATGGGTTGTACTCCACCAGGAATGGCCCCAAGGGTAGTAGGTAAGGCTTGACCAGGCGTCGACTTCATGGACCTGGCCGATAGCTCCATCCCATATCCACTCACAGATCAAACGAATGCCCTCCCCAGAATGACCCTGGATTCCCATTTGGGTGACTATTTTGGAGTCTCTAGCTAATTCTGTGAGTTTCCTGGATTCATAAATATTGTGTGTTAAGGGCTTCTGGCAATAAACGTGTTTGCCTTCTTGAATGGCAGCCATTGTTACGACTGCATGTGTGTGGTCGGGCGTTGCTACGATGACCGCATCGATATCTTTCTGTTTTTCGAACATCGTTCTGAAATCACGATATTGATTTGCCTTGGGATATTCTTTAAAAGTCTTAGCCGCATACTCCTCGTCGACATCGCATAAGGCTATGATATCTTCTTCTTCGACATTTTTGAGGTCACTCGCTCCCATTCCACCTATCCCAACAGCCGCGATATTCAGCTTATCGCTCGGAGGAGTATAATCAGCCCCACCGAGCACATGTCTTGGGACTATGGTAAATGTCGCTGCCAGAGCAGTCGTCGAGAAGAATTCTCTTCGGCTGAGTTTCTTCGTTTTTAGAGCCATACTCTACCTCCGTAAGGATCTATAAATTGAGATGTTCTCCAATCAGGCAGCCCTCAGAGGGACAGAAAGCCCTGATATTTTCTTCAGGTGTAGCCGGAGGCACTTCACATCCAGGCATCAAAAAGAATTTTTTTCCTCCATCCTCGATGCATTGTACGGCAGCCCTGGCTACATCTTCCGGCTTTTTCTGGAGCAAAACTCCAGATGGATCAAAATTTCCGCACAAGGTGATATCTTCACCAACCAGTTCTCTTACCTTTTTTAGGGGAACCATCCAGTCCACGTCGATAACATCCGCTCCAGTTCTGGCCGCATATCTCAGAATGCTGAGGATGTCACCACAAATATGAAGTCTAACAGCACCTCCAGCCTTATGGATCTCAGTAACGAGTCTCTGCTCAAGGGGTAAAACATACTCCTCATACAGTTTTGGTCCTATCAGGCTGGCTGCTGCGTCACCGATCCCGATCATATCCGCTCCTGCTTGGATTTGACTTGTCGCAAAGTCGATTGCATTTTGAATGATAATCTCGCCGGCCTGTGAAAAAAGTTCCGGTGCATCTATGAGGTCAATCAGAGCATTTTCCACTCCTCGCACATCCGCATATTCTGCCAACGGACCCTCCACCCAGCCTAAAACGCTGTGGGTTTTGCCGAGCGCAGAGGCCATTTTACCGACACTCTCGACACGCTGCTGCAACCGTTCGCAGTGTTCGATATCGAGTTTTTTTAGCTTAGATATATCCTTAGCTGTTTTAATCAATATATCTTTCGGTTTCCCCACGCCCTCTTCAGGGTAATCGAATTCTACGCCATAGGCAGAGGCTTCTCTCCAGGGATCACTGATAGCACTGATTTGGTCTAAATTGAAGGCCTTTGTAACAGCCAGTTGTGCCTTTACCAGAACATCCCCATCCAGATAATACTCTCTGTAGCTGTGACCGATAAAATGTGCGGCCCAGGCCATGAATATGGGTGTGACTGCCGGCCTATCAGATGACCGCCCTGCCATAATGGCATAAATTCTTTCCTTCGCTGTCATAAGCCCATTCTTTGAAGGCGACTACATTTTGAATATTATAGAGAATTTAGACTGACTGATGCAGATTTTCAACTCGTCTAATTTTCTGCTTCATCTTTTATAGACGTAGATCTTGTCTCCCCGTCTTTTTGTGGAGGTCAGTATTTCGGTTCCTTCCTGATCGAGAAGAATGATGTTCGGTACCTTGTCCCGCGATTTCACTGCAAACCCGATCCCAGGGAGGATATCTTCATCGTTTTGCTTGAGAGTGATCCTGATCTCATTTCCGACAATTTCCGACTCAAACCGGATTACGTTTCGGTTTGCCCAGAATTCTCCTAGATCAGAAATGCATCCAATCCATATATCCTGTTTGCTGAGTTCCTCGAGCAGCATCTCCTCTGCTTTAAGCTTGAAAGAGGTTACATCAGGATGAAGCAGCATACAGGAGATCGCCTCATTTTCGGTGTTGAATTTGATGATATTGAGCCATTCGGAGACCATCTGAAACAGATTATCCTGCCGCAGTTGATCCATCGAGCCATCGAAGATGACCGGTATTTCAACGATTTTCGATTCCCTTGACCTGAGGTTTCTAGAGCTGTATGCCATGAAAGGAAAGTTGCACATGATGTCATTGGCGGAAAAGTTTGAATCGAAACGGTAGCCACACATTTCGAGTGCGGAGATCAATTTCCTCGGAAAACCCAAGTGTCCGGAGCGGTACGAAACCGTGTTCTGTCCTTCGATATCTGTATCCAGGAGTTCTTTACTGACCTTTATTTCACCCAGAACAGTCGGATTCTCTAGCGGTTGATAAGACAGTTTGGTAACCTTTGGAGTACCTTGAGGGAGGGTGCCGAAATTCAGAGAGTGTATGACACTGTGGGAGCCGATCTCTCCGCCCAAATCTTTTACTTGATTGATATAGGCGATATTTTCGGCATCGTAGTATGCAATATCTATCTCGTCGGGAATATACTTGGTCGTATTGAAATAAGTTGCCCTTACTCCGAAGTTCTTTTCTAACTTAGCGAATTCGAGGGAGTTTTTGAATGACATCTCTGCATCATTGTCGTGGGTAATTACAAAAGCAGATTCCTGGCCAAAGGGAATGGTGTAGAGGTATATGGCTGGATCGATGGACTCCTCATAGATAGCCCGTGTGGTGAGCAGGAAGATATCAGTGGTAGGCTCGAATGAGTTGATCCATTTACTCTGTGCTTCATAATCTTCACCAATGAGCGGAATAATTACGCCCTGAGTGTAACCGATGCCCCAAAGATAGGTCGTGCCTTCGCCATAGTGGTTGTAACAAAGAGCCGTTGAGCCATCGTCAAAGCTTGCTACTGGCCGTGCTGTTGAGACTTCATATCCAGTCGACCAGATTACGCTATCATAAATGTTCCTATTTCCTAGAACTATTGTTAATTCCTTCGGTCGGTTCAAATACTTGAGAAAACTCTCTTCACCAGAAGGATCGATCGTGGCCTTGAACCGCTCCCGGCTCTCCTTAAAATCGCTCACACCGAAGAGGGGAAAGAGGGTGTTTGCTTTAACGGTATTGGCCACGAGGACCCCTCCGAGCTCGACGGCTCGGTAAAGAGCTTCCCTCTCGCTGGTTTTCAGACGATTGTTGGTGATCAAACCTGCCATATAGATGATTTTGTATTTGCAGGCTTCGTCAACCTCTTCGGTGATATCATACGATACGCCCATTATGCGTAATGACTTTTCGAGACCGATTCGTTCGGTCTTATCGTCGTCGGTGGTCAAATCGAGGATTACGGCCTTATAGGGAGAGAAAGTGGTTTCTTCCTTTATTCCACAGGAGATGGTCATGAACAGCAACAGGAAGAAAGTGCTGGGGAGGATTCTCCTCATTGGCTGCAGAACCTCCTTCGCACAGTTTCATCGTCGAACATCTTGTTAACGATGAGATACCAAGAAGTACTGGCGATACTCGGATAGGTATTGAACTGGAAGGGTAGCGAATAAGTGGAGTATGGGAGGCTTCCTCTTTTTTGTTTCCGGTAGAATCCATTTATGCCTTCGATCAGGCTTTTTGCTTGCTCGAAAAGACCGTTCTTGAGATACCCTGCAGTCATGCCCAGAGTGCCCTCGAACCAATCGATATCCAGCGAATCCCATGTCTTTTCTGGGTCAGAAGGAAAGAAGAAGGCATTGACCTCGGGATCCTCATAGACCATGGTTCCCAGATAAGGTCTGAAACCAAGACCCGAGATATTTCGATATTTGGAACCGGTTCCCAGACATAGCTTAGCTTTGTTTTCCTCCCCTAGGGCTAAGAGGAACATACTTGCCCAATACGTGCAGTCCAGGGCTGAATTCTTATCCAATCTTTCATCGGCCTTGATTCCCTGGATGAACTGTTTAAGGTCATCGTCCCACAGCTTCGACAATACAGTACTTCTGATCCTTTCGGCTGCATCAAGATATTTCCCATTCTCGGTCAAACGCCCGAGGTCGCGCAGAAAAAAGTAAGAATCTATATTGTGTTCGGTGCTGCACCATTCAACTGGTTGATCGATGAAATGTTGAATGACCTCCTTTTGGACCGGGTCGTACTTCAACTCATATAAGCCATATCCTCCCCTGACCAGACCGTATCTTTCATCATACCAGTCTTCAACCATTTGAGCCAAGATATAGTCAGCCATGGCTATGGATTTTTCCACAAGGAGCTTTACGCGCGGTGAGCTTTTAGAGTCCTCTGGATCTTCGGTCAGGCGCTGCTCAAGATAGAGTACAGTCGCATATCCCACCCATGCCAAAGCTCCGCTGCGAATAATCGCTCCCTCATGGTCGCCTTGATTGGGCCATGAATTATGCGTGTTGTAAGAGAAGAAAAGGCTGCCGTCGTCGTTGACCAGTCGGGAAAGAGCTTCGAGGGTGTTCCCGGCCTTACTCTGCTGGTCACAGAAGAGGAAGGCGATCGCGGATACCGCATCGTCATAGATAAAAGAACGGGAATAGATGAAAGGGTGGACTTCGTCACTTTTTGGAACTTCATAGCTGATAACGAGGTTTCTGCGATCCGGGGAAGGACTGGGGACACTTGTATTGGGCACAATCTGAGTGTGGATCCATTCCAGAGCTCTCTCTTTGAGCGGCTTATCCTCTTTCCTGCATCCAGACAGAACAACCAGAAGGGAAAGAAAGATGAAAGGAAGAATCTTCTTCACTATTTTAATATCTCCAGAAATTATAAAACTGTAAAAAATGAATGTAAAGATTAAAGACACGGAATTCTTTGACAGACGCTCTTACGGTATGTTATTTTGGGAATTCTTGGGAGAAAATCAATGATCAGAAAAAAGAAGATTCTGTGCATTGCCTTCTCTATTCTCTTTTCGGCCCTCTCATTCCATGGTGGCTCCTTTCCCGCCAGGTATAACTCACAGCAAGAAGTGACAGTTACTGCCGTCGAAGTCCCTGTACGTGTCCTTTTGAAAGGCGAAGTCATTCGAGGCCTGGCTAAAGAGGACTTCGAAGTCTTCGAGAATGGAATCAAACAGGAAATTACCAAGTTTGAAATCATCTCTCAAAAAATTGCTCCAATTGGAGAAGGCTCCTCCCTGCAAGAGAAGCCAAAACCTTCCAAGAGGCTGTTCCTTTTGATCTTCAATATCTTCGACTACACCAGAGCGGTCGGAGAAGCCATCGATTATTTTTTCGAGGATGTCTTCCTGCCGGGAGACCAGCTCGTCATCCTCGCCGAAGGTAGGATTCTGAATGTCGAACAGAGTAAAAATACAGAAAAGCTCACTGCCAATCTTAAAGAATCTTTGAAAATATTCAAATCCATTTCTACATTTTCAACCCTCAACAGTTTTCGAGAATTGGAAAATGAGGCAGAAACTCTCCTCAGGAGTCTCCGCGGAGATACAGGATTGTTGGGCTCCAGGTATCCTTATGTGAACCAGTTTTTAGATAATTATAAAAGAATATGGGATGTGTACCGGAATCAATTTCTTGTCTCCGACCTCGCTCTCTACCAAAATGTGGCAGCTAGAATCAAGCCCTTTAAAGGAGAAAAGTGGGCAGTCTGCTTCCAGCAGCGGGAAATGTTCCCCAAAATCAAGAGCGTTTCCCGCCTGGAGATCGAAATCCAAAATTGGCTGGGCGGGCAGGTCGATCCGCAGGCACAAGTAAGGGCCAGATTAATCCAGACGAAGCAGCAGGAGCTTCAACGGAGCTTTGATTTTGCAGATAATATCCCGGTCGATGCTCTCAGCAATCTTTTCTTGGATGCCGGGATCACGTATCATCTCATTCTTTTGGAATCAGCCAGAACTGTTCTTGCTCAAGACTTCGAGTTGAAAGAAGTCAGCCAGGATTATGAAAACGACCTCAGAGCCATCAGCCGCTCGACAGGAGGCTACCTGGGCTTTTCCAACCAGGTGGCACAAGCACTCCAAGAGGCGGCCTCGACCGAAAATTACCATTATCTGCTCGTATATTCTCCCCAAGAAAATTCGAGTCAAAAAGAAACTGAAATCACCGTAAAAGTCAATCGACCCGGTGTCGATGTCGTTTACCTGAAGCGTTTCAGTCCAGCCGGACCTCCCCCTGTAGCCATCGGCGATTTCAGTGTCAGGAGCAAGACAATCGGATTCTCCTTGCAGAATTACCAGATGACTCAGATCAATGATAAACGCAGGGGGCTGGCCGATGTGAAGATCACGGTTTTCGATGAAGAATCGAACAAAGTCTTTGAAGATGGAAAAACTCTGGACCTCGTCAAAAAGGAGACCAAAATCTCGCTCAGCTTCAACCAACTAAAATCGGGAAGCTATTTCATCGTCATATCTGTTTTTGACCGGGTAGCCAGCAAGGGCGACGTGTATTCGGGACTGATCAAACTGTGAATGAATTTCTCTCTGCAGGAACTGGATGAATGGATGAGAGCTGATTTTGCAAATTTTTGATGATATACTTTTGTGAAGAAAAGTAAAAAGGAGGCTACAATGTGGAAGAGAATCGCTGTTTTCAGTCTGACTATTCTTCTCATTTTTCCCTTAATGTTCTCACAAGAAGTAGAAAATAAGATTTTAAGTGCTCTGGATGAGCTTAAAAAAGGAAACACTGAAAAAGTCGTCGAGCTGCTCTCTGAAGCCATAATGGAGCTCACCAATAAGATGGACTTCCAGATCAAGGAGATCATCATCTGCAGTGAAGTGCGTGACTACAGGGATTATTCAGAAATGACCGGAAACCTTAAGGCAGACGACACATTATTGCTCTATATCGAACCCGAAGGATATTATGTGGTGAAGGAAAACGGCTCATACAAAATCCATGTATCCGAGGATGTTTCGATTGTGGATGAAAAAGGGAAATCCGTTTTTGAAAAAAAAGACTGGATTGTGTACGAAAGAAGTTTTCCTTCTCCAACGATTCCCTTCTATATCACTAACAGTATTTCTGACATACCAGCAGGTAAGTATAAGTATACATTGACGTTAAAGGATCATTATAAAAAAACATTCACAACAGAGACGTTCGAGTTTGTTGTGGAATGATTTAAAACGAAGGTACATATGGCAGTCCGCCGTTGTTCTCTTCTATCATTTTATCCTCAAGAGAAAATGCGTTTTGAGGCCGGAGGTCTGCTTTTGCATCCTCCGATCATCAAGTAGGATCAAATATCCTCTGCTCTGATTATTGAAAAAATTCTAAATTTTAGAAAATTGACAACTTTTTTTCTCTCTCTAGCGTATTCTAATATGTAGAATACACAATCAGCGACAAGAGGTGAGACCATGCAAATGCTGACGAAATTGGAGGAATTGATATTGTTATCCGTCTGGAGGCTGGGAGAAAACGCTTACGGCACGACTGTTTACAAGCACATCCGTCAGGTCACGCGAAAAAAGATATCATTAGGGGGTGTTTATTTCCCTCTTGAGCGCCTCACCAACAAAGGCTATCTGACCTCGTACATCGGGGAAGCCAATGAAAACCGACGAGGATTAAGCAAAAGATACTACAGGATCACCGAAAAGGGAACAAAAGCCCTGAATGAGATCAAGCGGATAAATGAGGTAATGTGGGAGGGCTATCCAGATTTCGCCTTCTCCGCTGGGAAGAATACATGAAGCATAAAGGGAACCGCCCTTCGAGATTAGGACTTTGGCTTCTCACAAATGCCTATGGTGATAGCGAACATTTTCCTCTGATCGGCGATTTTGAGGAGATCTATTCGGAAATTGTCACAGAAAAAGGCGACTTTGCGGCTTCCCTCTGGTATTGGGGACAGATCGTTAGATCTATTCCCTCCTTTATTTCAAATTCTTTGTATTGGAGCGTGGCAATGCTTAAAAACTATCTGAAGGTCATATTAAGAAATATCAGAAAACACAAAGGGTATTCTTTTATAAACATCACAGGTCTGGCCATTGGCATGGCTTGTTGCTTGCTCATCTCTATCTGGGTCTTGGATGAGCTGAGTTATGATCGATTCCACACCAATGCACCTCAGCTCTACCGTGTCGAGGAAGATCAGCAGTACTCGGGGAGAGTGTTTCATGTCGCCGTGACGCCCCATCCGTTGGCCCCAGCCCTTATAGAGGAAATCCCGGAAATCCTGGATGCCACCCGTTATGTCTGGTCCGGAGGGCTTCTGTTCCGTTACGGAGAAAAGGCATTTTTTGAATACTCCATTAGGGCTGTTGATCCATCCTTTTTCCAGATGTTCACTTTTCCGTTGATCAAAGGAGATAAAAATCGGGCTCTTGAGTCCGCCTATTCAATTGTTATCAACGAAGATATTGCGGAGAAGTATTTCGGAATGGAAGACCCGTTAGGGAAAGTGATCACCATCAACAACACGCACGAATTCACAGTGGACGGGGTTATCCAGAGTGTGCCTCACAACTCGATCTTGCAGTTCGAAGTTCTGATTCCCTATGCGTTTTTAGAAAAGATAGGGAGGACTAACCTAGAATTTGGCAGCAATTCCATCGGGACGTACGTACAGCTCAGACCGAATGCCACTATGGATCAGGTGAATGCAAAGATATCCGGTTTCATCAAGGCGAAAGTTCCCGACAGTGCGACGGAGCTTGTCCTGAAGCCCTTGACAAGAATTCATCTCCACTCCTACTGGGGCTATGAAAAAGACGTTGGAGCCATCCAGTACGTCTATATGTTTTCCATAATCGCCCTGTTTGTTCTGTTGATCGCCTGTATCAACTTCATGAATCTTTCCACCGCCCGTTCTTCCAACCGGGCGAAAGAGGTGGGCATGAGAAAGGTTGTGGGGGCCTTAAAAAGCCATCTCATCCGTCAATTTTACGGAGAATCTGTGGTTTTTGCTTTTATCGCACTTATTCTTGCTGTCATAATCGTAACTGTAATGCTGCCTATATTCAGCGATTTTGCTGATAAAGATCTCTCATGGAATGTAGGGGGGATCGTTACAATACTCATCGGATTGACAGCCATCACGTTTTTCACAGGCCTAGTTGCAGGGAGCTATCCGGCTCTCTTTTTATCGGCCTTTCAGCCGGTCAAGGTCATCCGCGGCGCACTCAAATCAGGGGCAGCAAGTTCCTGGTTCAGAAAGATTCTGGTGGTGGTCCAGTTCTCACTCTCCATCTTGCTGGTCATAGGAACGGTTGTTGTTTACCAGCAGTTGACCTATATGAAAAACAAAAGATTGGGATGGGATAAAGAGCACTTGGTGTATATTCCTCTGAGAGATGATGTCAGGAAGGTTTATGACACGCTAAAAACGGAATTGGTGAAAGATCCCCATGTTTTGAATGTGACGGCCTCTTCGCAACTCCCTTCTAATATCGGAAGCAATTCCAGCAATTTTAATTGGGAAGGGAAGGATCCGAATTTTACAACCCTGATCGGTAACAATTCCGTCGATTTCGATTTTATCGAGACTCTCAAGATCGAAATGAAAGAGGGAAGGAGCTTTTCCAAAGAGTATTCCTCTGACTGATGGGAAGAGAGTCCGTTGTCGGAGAAAGCTGCATGTTTTTCGGCCGGGAGGGAACGATTATCGGAGTCACGAGGAATTGGCATTACCAGCCTGTCCATAACGAAATCGAACCTCTCGCGCTTTACATAGAACCTGAATGGAATCGAGTCATGCTTATCCGGATTCCCACAGGGAATATTTCCGAATCCATAAAATCCATCGAAACTGTTTGGAAACGGGTGATTCCCACTTATCCTTTCGAATACTATTTTCTGGATGAGAATTTTGATGAGATGTACAGAACCGAGGAGTCCATCGGAACACTATTGAAATACTTCACTGTATTAGCTGTTTTTGTTGCCTGTCTCGGATTATTCGGATTGGCCTCTTTTACATCTGAACAGCGAACAAAAGAGATCGGAATCCGGAAGGTACTCGGTGCAAATGTCTCAAACATTACGTTGCTGCTCTGCAGAGAGTTTTTTCTTCTCGTTCTGGTGTCCAACATCATAGCCTGGCCGGTTGCCTATTTCTTGATGAAAGGTTGGCTGCAAAAATATGCTTACCGTACAAGCTTGAGCGTGTTCATTTTTGTGGCAGCTATGGGGATAGCGTTGATGGTCGCCTTTTTGTCCGTGAGCTTTCAAGCCATACGTGCGGCAACAGCCAATCCTGTCGACTCCCTTCGCTACGAATAAAAAGACTTTTGCGTACGGCTTAACATCTACAATTAAAACTGGTTCACATCTCTTTCAATCCAAAAGACAGGACTCATCTGTAATGATCTTTGCAGACTTTTTCAGCCCTGCTCTGGCAGCGGATTTTGTTTTTGTCAGCAGCGTGGGACATTTGACTTGGCCTGTAATTTGCTGAGCGATCATTCCAAAGAAAAAGGACTTGAGCCAACCTCCTCTACGCATTCCCAAAATTAGAAAATCATGTTGATTTGAAAGTGCTGAAATGGCTTCAGCAGGTTGAGAATGCTCTTCGACTTTAATGTTCGCCTGAGGAAGATTATACATTTTGGCTGAGCGTCTGAGCGATTCCTCGGCTTTTCTATATGCCGAATGGCCCGAACCCTCTGGTACGATTCTTAGAAACGTGACCTCATCCTCTCCTTCTTTCGATATACAATGGACAATTCGAGCCTTCAAATGATCATGAACTTCTTGTCCTCCGATGGGAAGTAGTATTCGGTGGAAAGAAGGAATCTCTTCTGTATCACTTTTGAGTATGGCTATATCACAAGGCTGCCTGTTTATGACGCGATGAATAACGCTGTTCTCCAACGGATCTTCGTCCTTTTTGTACCCCAATAAAATCAACTGACACTCGTTATCTTTGGCAACCTGTACGATCTCCATGGCGATAGAACGTCCGATCTTCATCAAAAAGGTATGCGGGACCTGAAGATCGAAAGCAATCTTTTGGGCTTTATGCATGATAGATTGAGCTTCAAGGAGATAGGGCTCTGCCTCTGAGTATTCTGTAATGTTGGGCAAAACATTTACATTCAAAGACAGGATTTCTCCCTTACAAGATATGGCAATTTTGCCAGCCATGTGCATCAGTGGAATAACTCGTGTGGGATTCGCCAAGGGCACCAATATTTTATAACGTCGGGTCTTTTTTAAATCGATGAGTTCAGGAGACTTGACAAATTTGGGAACATCGGCAATTTTGACCTTCCTGGAAAAGGCGGTCAAATAAATAATAAGACCCACGACTATCCATGCGGCTGTTAGAATCCAGGCCGTGCTTTTATTGACTAGCTGGAAAAGCCCCAGGCCTACACTTGTTAGGAAGCCAAGGATGGGAACAATAGGGAAAAGAGGGACATGAAAAGGAGGCAGAGTCTTGCTTCTCCTGCGATAGATTATCAATGCCAGATTGACAAGAGAAAAAGTCAGGAGAAAGAGCAGACTGCTGGCAACACCGATGGTTTCCAGTGGGAGAAATATGGCAATGCTGATGAAGAGGAGGCCGCTAATAGAGATGGCCAATACAGGTGTTCTCTTTTGAGAATGAATGCGGCTAAGGCTGTGAGGGAGCATCCAATCGCGCCCCATGGAAAAGGCGACTCTTGAGGATGCAAGAACTGTTGCATTGAGGGCGCTGAGCGTGGCAAAAAGCCCTCCACCCAAAACAAGAACTATACCAATAGCTGGCATAAAGCTTTGTGCAGCACGGATGATTCCGATTTCTTGGTATTTTCCGAGCAATTGCCAGGACTGCAGGCCTTCTGCTGAGGGAACAGCGCCTATACAGACAAATACCACCAAAAGATAGATGCTGATCGTAATGCCCAGAGAATAAAGGATGGCTTTAGGAATGGTCTTTTGCGGCTCACGGACCTCTTCGCTGACTGTTGCGATCAGGTCATATCCCTCAAAAGCAATGAAAGTCAGGCCCATAGCAGCCAATACACCTGTGAAACCCATAGGAAAGAGAGGCTTAAAATTGGCCTGAGTAATTTCTGTAGCCGATAAGGCCTGCTTCAAGCCAAAGAATATGAAAACAGCAAGCACTGCGATTTTAGCTAAGGTGATGATATTCTCTGTCTTTCCGCTGGCATGAGTGCCGATGATGTTAACAGAAATAAAAAGAAGACTGACTATAATGGTCATCAGCGCAACAGAGCCATGTTCCCCCAAAATATTTAATAGAGTCTTGCCTAGAGCTGGTATATAGCGTACCGCGAACTCCATAAAATAGCTCCCAAAACCTTTAGCGTACAGGCTGCAGGCAACTATGTAGGCGAACCAAAGCATCCAGCCGGAAGTAAAGGCAATGGAATTGGGCATGACTTTCTTAATAAAGGAATAGCCTCCTCCTGCTTCTGGTATAGCACTGGATAACTCGGCATAACTCAATGCAGTGAAAAGAGTGATTACGCCGTTTAGACCAAATGCGATTAGAGCGGCTGGACCTGCATTTCCAGCAGCAATTCCGGTAAGGACAAAAATTCCTGCCCCGATCATAGCACCGACACCTATCATCGTCGCTTCAAAAAGGCCAAGGTGGCGAGCTAATTGAACAGGGGGGGTACGAGGAGATGTGTCTCGTGCGTCATTTTTCATTGGATTTCACATTAATAAATTTGTTACTTAAACACACAAGTATAATGTTTCATTATATTTCTTCAATCTATTATAGTGAGCTCATTCAAATTCTTACACAATTTTTTTCTGAAACCATAGCCTTTGTCTTTCATTAAACCGCTTTTTTATATATAATTTTAAACAGAGCAATAATTTGGGGTCGGCTAATTGGAAGAGAAAAAAATCCTTCAGTCTTGGAAAGAGATAGCGTCTTATCTCGGACGGGCAGAGCGGACATGCCGACGATGGGAAAAAGAATTCGGCCTCCCTGTTCACCGGATGGACGAGTCATCCCGTGCGAGTGTTTTTGCCTACAAAGAAGAACTGGATCGCTGGCTGGAAAGGTTGTTGCACGAGCAAGAAGTTACCTCAAGAGAGATAACGGTCAAGTTCAGCTTAAGAAAAATTTTCGTCCCGGCTTTAGCCCTGGTCGTCATCGCTGCCGTGGCAATTCTATTGGTTTTCGTTCGCAACAGACAGCCTTCAAAACGGCCAGCCCCTCCTTCTCATAAACAGCTGACCTTTATCGGAGATGCGACAGTTTCCGCGATATCTCCAGACGGGAAATTTATCGCTTATGTAACCGGCGAATTTCGTAAAGGGCAAAAGGTATGGGTCCAAGACATGGCCAGCGGACGTTCCATTGAGGTATTCAATGGAGATAGTTGCAGATACTTGCGCTGGACCCCAGACAGTTCTGAAATAACTGTTTGTGCAGAGAAAGAATCTAGGGTCGGCACTTTTCTTGTTTCCCGACTTGGAGGACCACCACATCAAATAAAAACCTTTCGGTACGTCGCCTGGTCTCCGGATGGTTCTCAATTTGCTGGCCTGTGGCAAGCTCACATAGATGGCCGAAGCCAAATATATATCGTAAATAAGCTCACTGGGAAATGGAATTCTTTCTATGTAATAAGCGATCCAATCCTTTTTGCTGAGGATATAGATTGGTCGCCTTCGGGTGACCGCTTGCTGGCTCTAACTATAAACAAAGAGAATAAATATGCAATATGGACGATAAAAACCGACGGCAGCCAGCAGAACATGGTGCTCGAAGAAAATGTTGTTATTTCATCGCCAAGATGGGCTCCAAAAGCAGATGCCATATTTTACTTACGTGGGCAGAGTGTTAGCCAACCGAAAGAGCTTTGGAAGCTTCCAATATCCCGAGATACCGGAAAGCAAGCGAAGAATGCCATGCCTATTCTCACAGGGATTCCTATGGGTAAATTTTTTGGCCTATCAGCCGATGGGAAAAAATGCTATTACACGCGAGAATCTCAATTCTCTAATCTCTGGCTAGCCAGGATTGAGGGCTCAGAAAAAAGCCGGACGGTGAAAACGCGACAGCTCATGTCAGGAACGCGATTGCATGCGGCACCCAGCATCTCTCCCGACGGGAAATTCGTTGCATTTTCCAGGGGGAGTGCTGAAAGCATGAACATCTACGTTATGCCGATTGAGGGAGGCAACCCAACTCAATTAACTTTCTTCAACTCCTTTAATACCAACCCCGTATGGTCTCCAGACGGCACGGAGATTGCTTTTGGTTCCAACGAAGGGGGGAAAACCACGGTTTGGAAGGTCGATTCTCAAGAAGGAAGAATCTATCAGTTTGCAAAGACCGAATTGAGCGAATCGTCCTACGAAATTGTCTGGGCTCCCATGCCAAATATTATATATCACAAAATGGGACATCGCAATTATCAGATACTCAACCCAGAGACTGAAGAGGAGAGCCCTCTTGTCAAGGATGAGTCTGTAGGCTGGATATTTTCCCCTGTTTTTTATTCTCCCGATAGAAAAAAAATTGCTGTGCCCTGTAATAGGCCGTTAACAACACGTAAACGCGCGGGACCTGATATGGGGATTTATATCATTTCTCTTGAGGACCGGTCGGATAAGCTAATTAAATCAGGGAATTATCAGCTTTTTGGCTGGACTGCAGATGGGAAATGGCTCTATGCTTATGGCTCAAAAAAGTCAGGGGAGCTGGGATTTCTTATGATAGAAGTCGAGAGCGGCCAGACGAAGCCTCTGCCAATGTTACCATTCACAATAGAAGGGAACGCCTATTATAAGTTGATTGATGACAAGCCTGAGATTTTTGTGGTCCAAAGAACTCAATCCGATGTCTGGGTTATAGATAATTTCGACCGGATAATTAAGTAAGAGAGCCAGCTGGAAGGTAAAATCCCAACCCGAGTCGAGAACAGGAACGCCGAGCCTTTCATCTCTGAGGTTGAAGATGCCAAACTTCGTCTGATAGTCCTCACAGACTGAGATTTTTTTCGCTACTCCATTTGCCTCAAACAGGTACAGACGTTTATATCGCCAAGGCTACATAAGTGCAATTAAGTGGCTATATGCGGCAATCAATGGTCATATTCGGCCACATCTCAAGCATGTATTGACAGATAGCAAAGGCCTCATTTAATTTAAGAACAAAGGCAAAATGGTGTTTGACATTTTAGATATACCTAGGATGCATACGCCTACAGAAAGGAGGTATAAGATGAAAGGAAGACTTATTACGTTTGTAGGTATTCTTTGTATGGCCATTTTGATCTTTTCAGGTGCAAATGCAGGAGACAAACCGGATAAACCACCGGGTAAACCGGATAAACCGGGTAAATCGCATACAGAGTGGATCGAGTTCTGGGGGGACTTGTCCGGTGGTCAGCCGGTTGATGGCTGCTGTCCTAATGCCGGTCCATTCCCGGAGTATCGCATGTGCCTTAACTTCGAGGTGGGCGGCTTCTCAGCCGGCACTTGCTATGATGGTCAACTGTTTATGAACGGTTATCGCTATCATGGCTGGGGAGAACGACAATATATTGTTCAATTTTGGAAAGAGGGGACTGATGTTGCAATTGAAATAATCGGCGGCGTTCTCGATTACAATAAAAAGACTAAAGTCCTCATGGTGACTTTCACGGATGAACTGTGCGTGGACATGGTTACGGGTCGCCCCATCACAACAGTAACTTTTACCCTAGTAAGAAGACCATACTGACCTGCCCACCACCCGCGAGGACAACAATTTCGGCAAGATTCATCGGGAGGCAATGCCCTGAATGCCATACTGATAATCCTTTAAATTCCAATTTTAGGTGGATTACATCACTCATCCGCTCAAAGGGAACTGTCTGAAATTTTCTTTACTAAATAAGTACTCAAGTCTGAAAAACAATACAAGTGAAGCACTCATATATATGGGGGTAATATGCTTAAACCAATCTTGAGAGTCTCTGTTCTTTTTGTATTATCAATGTTACTTTCGATTCAAGGCTCAACAAGTTTTGAGCAAGGGAAGAGGATCCAATTTATCCAAACACAGTTCAGTAACCAGGAGTCACACCTAAATCTGAACCTCAATCCTGATTTCGGGAAAATCCCTTTGTATTTTATCCAAAATGAAGGGCAGGTGGATGAGAAAGCACTCTTCTATGCCAAGACTTCAAGATACACTCTCTGGTTGACGGAAGAAGGATTGGTCTTTGACAGTTCGAGGAGAATAAAGAAAGAAAGCGTTGGTCTTTCTCAATGCGAATAGAAACCCTGAAGTTATTCCAATGGATGATACAGAACACAAGGTGAATTATTTCATAGGGAATGATGAGTCAGAATGGCAAACAAACATTCAGACATCGAGGGCGGTTTTATACAAAGAACTCTATCCTAATATCGACTTAAAAGTCTATGGCATGGAGAAGCAGATTGAATATGATTTCGTGGTGAAACCTGGAGGGCAGGTTTCAGACATAGCTTTTGAGTACAAGGATGTTGAAAAAACGAGAATAGATAATGAGAGTAACCTGATTGTGGATACTGAGTTCGGCGAAATAAAGCATGCCAAACCTGTATGCTATCAGGTAATAAAGGGAGAAAGGGTAGAGATTCAGGCTGGGTTCATGGAAATAGGGGATGATCATTATGGCTTTAAGTTAAAAGGATACAACAGGAATTACGAACTAATCATTGACCCAGTGGTTTTAGTTTACTCCACCTATCTGGGTGGTTCTGGAGAGGATTGGGGCTATGGCATAGCGGTGGATTCGGAAGGTGCGGCTTATGTGACAGGATATACTACCTCTTTTGATTTTCCTACCAAGAATCCTATTCAGGGGTACAATGCGGGAGCCAATGATGTCTTCATTGCCAAGATAAACGCTTCAGGAACTGCTCCTATTCAGGGAATTAAAGCTGGAGGCCCTGATATCTTCATCACCAAGGTAAACTCATCAGGGAATGCTCTTGTCTACTCCACCTATCTGGGTGGCTCTGGTGGGGATCATGGCAGTGGCATAGCGGTGGATTCGGAAGGTATGGCTTATGTGACAGGAGACACTATGTCCACCGATTTTCCTACCCAGAACCCTATTCAGGGCAGTTCGGGAGGAGGAGCGGTTGATATCTTCATCACCAAGGTTAACTCATCAGGGAGTGCTCTCATCTACTCCACCTATCTGGGTGGTTCTGGAGCGGATTATGGCAATGGCGTAGCGGTGGATTCGCAAGGTGCGGCTTATGTAACAGGAGAAACTGGGTCCCTCGATTTTCCTACCCAGAATCCTATTCAGGGAATTAAAGCTGGAGGCCCTGATATCTT